>Ga0070694_100000186_pt1 | contig 32580 bp, 37 predicted proteins | sample KBSK1251metaG_FD_65470 | JGI IMG/M metagenome (GOLD analysis project Ga0070694, IMG submission 65470) | Corn, switchgrass and miscanthus rhizosphere microbial communities from Kellogg Biological Station, Michigan, USA - KBS K1-25-1 metaG | ecosystem: Host-associated > Plants > Roots >...
ACGCGAACACATTAAAGCTACATGAGTGAAATCAACAGGAGTCAGATGCAGGTTTTGCGCGAGCATTTCGCCGCTCGCCAACACGAGTTACTGGCGTTGACGTGCGCCTTGGTGGAAACGGAATCACCCTCCGGGGACAAAGAAGGCAGCAGCGCAGTTGTTTCTCTGTTAGCGAGTGCGGCTGGAAGTATCGGCTCCGTGAATTCCGTCGAACGAATCGCCAGCGAAGATTTTGGCGAACACATTCTAATCCGAGCGTTTGGAAACAGCGGCAGCGAAAGTTCATTAATGATTCTGGGGCACACGGATACTGTTCACCCGCGTGGCGCGATCAAAGACCGGCCCTGGCGTACGGAGGGGAATCGAATCTACGGGCCGGGCGTCTTTGACATGAAAGTGAATTGCGCGCTGGCGCTCGAGGCGTTGCGTGCCTGTGAAACAAATGATTTTACGCCGAAATCCCCAATCACAATTTTGTTGACTTGCGACGAAGAGACCGGAAGTCCCAGTGGCCGTCCTCTGGTCGAAGCCGAGGCAAAAAAAGCCCGCGCCGCTTTGGTTCTCGAACCGCCTGCCAGCGGCGGCCGGGTGAAGACGGGAAGGAAGGGGACCGGCATGTTCACGCTTGCGATTGAAGGCCGGGCGTCACATGCGGGACTGGACCCGGAGAAGGGTGTAAGTGCGGTGCTGGAACTCGCGCGGCAAACCCTTAGGCTGCATGAGCTAAACGATCTAACGACCGGGACCACAGTAACCGTGAACGTGGTCCAGGGCGGAACTCATTCGAACGTGATTCCTGCCGAGGCGCATGCGGAAATTGACTTCCGGTTTAACTCGCAGGATGTTGGTCAACGAGTCGAGCAGGCAATTCTTACTCTGAAACCTTTTGATGAACGCGCAAAATTGATTGTCAAGGGCGGTATCAATCGGCCTCCGCTGGAACGCACGGGACAGGTCGAGATTCTCTATGCGCACGCAAGAAAACTGGCCGGACTGTTGGATTTTGATTTAGGCGAAACCAGCGTCGGCGGAGCATCTGATGGAAACTTCGTTGGAGCTTTGGGCGTGCCGGTACTCGATGGCCTTGGCGTCCAGGGCGATGGCGCGCACGCCGCGCACGAACACATTGTAATGGATGATGTTCCCACGCGCGGTGCGTTGCTGGCGGCATTGATTGCGACGCTGTGAAGACGTCAGTTGTTCTCTATCTTCGCAAGGCTTCGACATGGTTTAAGAGGGTGTCGCCACATCCTCTAAACGACTGACCACTGACCACTCACAACTGACCACTGACATGAAAATAGCTACCTGGAACGTTAATTCGATCATTGCTCGCCTGCCGCTGGTCGTTCGCTGGCTCGAGAAAGAGTCCCCGGACATTCTTTGCATTCAGGAAACCAAGTGTGCGGATGACAAATTTCCTTTGCTGGAACTTAAATCTGCCGGCTACGATTGCGTTCTTTTCGGCCAGCAAAGCTACAACGGGGTCGCGATCATTTCGCGCGCAGGTTGTGCCAGTGTCATCCGAGGTTTCCCGGAAGATGATGCGACGAGTCATGCGCGCTTGCTGGCGGCGGACATTGCCGGAATTCGGGTGATCAACGTCTACGTGCCGAACGGCCAGGTGGTCGGAGCGGACAAATATCAATTCAAGCTGAAATGGATGAAGCGCCTGCGCGATTTTCTCGATCAAAGCTTCGATCCAAAATCAGAGGTGCTTTTGTGCGGTGACTTTAATGTGGCGCCCGAAGAACGCGACGTCCATAATCCGCTGCTCTGGCAAAACAGAATTCTCTTCAGCGAGCCGGAAAAAGCTTCGCTTCAGCACATCAAAGACTGGGGATTCACGGACACCTTTCGTTTGCACACTGAAGCAGGCGGACACTATTCCTGGTGGGATTACCGCGCCGGCGGCTTTCGTCGTAATCTGGGCTTGCGCATCGATCACGTATGGGTTTCGGAACCGCTGGCGAAGCGCAGCACTAAGACGTGGATCGATAAGGAGACGAGAGCGTGGGAGCGCCCGTCTGATCATGCGCCGGTGGTTGCGGAGTTTGAGTGAGGGCGACCCTCTGCCAGTGCCTGCAACCGGGACGGTTGCGCTCCAGTCTCTTCAATTTCGATCGGCGGGGCCCCGACGGCAGCGCGACTGAGATTGTTTTCAAATCTCTCAGCCGCGCACCGAACGATTTACTGTCGCTTCAACCTGCCGGGGAGTATGTCGGAAAAAAGCATTTCCCTATGCAAGGCTGTGATCCTCTATGTCGACTGGTGTCAGAACCGCGAGCGGTAGCGACCGGATCAAGACGCAATTGAGTCGAACAACGAACGTTTTCAAGTGTATCGCCTGATCCGGTCGCTACCGCTCGCGGTTCTGACACGATCACAGAGAACACCAGCGACACGAACATCCCTACAGACTCATTAGGGAGAAGTGGGTGTTCCAAATGAATAGTTGAAACCGCCTCCCAGGACACTGAGAATGATTGAGACGATAATTAGCAGCGTCCAAATCATCATGATGTTTTTGATGTTGAGTCTGGTCGCGTTAATCCAGCCCCAGATAAACGTGTAGAGACCGCAGATCAAACCCAGAATGCCGTGCAACACTCCGTTCTCCTGAAAGAGCCTGACCAACACTATGATGAAACAAATCAAACAGCCCAGTCCTATTACTCCGTTCAAGATTTGCAGCATTAGCTTTTCCTCCGTGTGATGAGACGTGCAAAGCAGTTTAGCCTTGAATTAGCCGAACAAACGCGGTCTGTAAGAACAGTAGCCGCGCCAGCCAGTAAACAATTAGACCGCCTAAAAGTAACACCGTAATGCCGGTATAACGTTCCAGTACTTCGGTCTTCGCAATCATGCGATCGATCCCGGGCCGCGGACCAACAGTTGCGAATGCGATAACCGTCAGCGCAACCAGAAAGAGCGGCGCGAACGCGTGCATGGTGATCGCCTCTTTCCAATTGCCGCGAAACAGAAACACAGTTGCTCGAGTCATGCCACAGCCGGGACAAGGTATTCCGAAAGTGTGAAAGACCGGACAGGTCCAGCCGGGGGCTCCGATCAAAGTCAGCAGCAACTGCAAGAGTGCGGCGCCGCAGATGATTGAGCTCAATCTGCGATCGCGCAGGATGGTCGAAAGAACCGGTTTGAATAAACCCGCCTGGGACATGTGAGGCGACATTGTACACGAGGCTGCGCGTTGAGCATCCTTTTTTCGAAATCGGAGATGATTTTTTGACGTCCCCAAAGTGTGGCGACGATTTCGATCTGCCCGAAACCTTGCGTTTGGAGGTTGAACAGATTGAAGCGGACCTGACCAGTACACCGCCTTCGGCGCAAGGTGAAGGCTCGGTCCAATCCACCGTGCGCCAGATGACTGAAGCCGAACTTGATAACCTCGCTCCTCGGATCAGGGGATTAGCCCACGCCGTTGAGCTAGAAGGCGCCCGGCAGGAGTCGATACACCGACGGCAATGACGCTGATGCTCATGTGGTCCTCGCACAGCCCGATAATCAGGAAAACTTGGCGACACGTGCTCGGCACTGTGCAGAGATGTAAGACGTTTGGGCGATCGGTGAGGGTGCCATCGGTTGAGCGCCGCCGGAGTATTAGCCTTGCTGCGCGACTCGACTTGTCAGAGATCAAAGCTTTCCCATACAGAGCGATCGACGCCAGCCTGGCGCAAAATCCGACGGAGCAACTCTCTGCTAATATCGCCGCTATGTGGGTTCGGAATCGTGATGGTGATCGTGTCCTTGATCATAAATTCATGTTTTACCGCCGGCATAAGGTCCATCAAACCCGAGCTTCCGGAAGTAATGAATCAAGTCGCTTCGCTTAATCGGCCCAAGGCGAGGCATCAAGCAACCTTCTTTATTTCGATCTTGAGCCCATCAACGGTTGGCAACTCCAGGTTTCGCGAGACGCGAAATAGGACCCATTCTTCCAATACTTCTTCGAGTTGTTCACGGCATGATTCGAGTAATTCAGAGTTAGCCAATACGCCTTGAAAACCCGGAATCTCCCCGTAGAAACCTCCGTCGTCGGGCAATAGTTCATATTTCGCATGGCGCATTGCGGCCCGAATATAATCTGTGAACATTTTGAACTCCCGCTCTCGTAATCACTTAATTTGAAGTAAGTTCTGCAGTCTTCTCGGTAATATCTTTTTTACCCCACTCGTTGTCGCGTGAAGCTTCGCCGGCTTTGTGACGTTTCGCTTCCTTCATGCGTCCGACCAGATCCATGTGCGTGGAAAAGTAAGGCAAACTTTTGCCAACGATTTCCTGCACTGAATTGAATGCCTTATCGGTCATGAATTTGGCCAGGCCTTCCTGGAGTTCCTCGACCATCTTCACGCCCTGCAGCATGACGCCGGTGCAAATCTGCACCGTGGAAGCTCCCAGCAGCATAAACTCGATCGCATCGCGCGAGCTTTCAATGCCGCCAATACCGCTGATAGATACTTCCTTCGGCAATCCGAGACCGAGTTGACTGACCATGCGCAACGCGATCGGTTTCACGGCCTGTGCTGAGTAACCACCGGGGACTGTGTAGCCTTCGACCGTAGGCATCGGGCGCAGCGTGTCGAGGTTGACTCCGATCACTGAGAGAATGGTGTTGATGGCGGAAATTCCGTCAGCGCCACCGCGCACAGCCGCGAGTGATGGCTCTTTAATGTTGGTGATGTTCGGCGTCATCTTGGCCCAGACGGGAATCTTCGCAACTTCCTTGACCCAACTGGTAACTTCCTGGGTGAGATCGGGGTGTTCACCCATCTCTGATCCCATCTTGCGCTCGGTCATGCCGTGCGGGCATGAGAAGTTCAGCTCGAAGGCGTCGACGCCGGTGTCCTGGACCACTTTCGTCAATTCCTGCCAACGGTCTTTGCTGTACTCCTCCATGATCGAGGCGACGAGCACGTTGTTGGGATACTCTTTTTTCACGTGCCGGAATTCTTCGAGCCAGACTTCGATGGGCCGATCGGAAATCAACTCGATGTTTTGAAAGCCGATGACCTCGTTCGTCTCACGCGAGCGCAGTTTGCCGTAGCGGGGCACGACATTTACAACTTTGCTGGATTCAAGGCTGACAGTCTTGGCCACCGCGCCACCCCAGCCGGCGTCGAACGATTTTGCCAACACGCGGGCATTGGTTCCCGGAGGGCCGGAGCCGAGCAGGAAAGGGTTGGGAAACTTGATACCGTTAACTGTGATTGAGAGATCCATCGATTTACTCCTGATCTTACCTGATCGTGTGGACAACTAATTGTTTTGAAATTTCGCCGCCGGACCATTCGGCTTGAGATGTTCTTTGATGACGCTGTACGGCACAAGGTTCTTATCAAAGTAAGCCATGACGTGCGGAAAGTCGAAATAGACGACCACGCCCTTCGGCGTCAGCCCAAAGTCCGAAATGCCGGAGAGCTGTTCCATCGAAACGAGCGGTTCATCCTGTTTGGCCGGCTCACGATTCTCGCGGCGCGCGTTGTCTTTCTCAAGCTCGACTGCCCGCCGGTTGATGTCGTCCGTCAGGTACTTCGCGATCGCGCCATTGTAATCGCTGCCCGGTTTGAAGAGATCTTCGAATTTAACTTCTTTGTCCGCAGCGAGGTCGTAGGTTAGCGCCCACCACGCCTCATTCGGATGCGCGCCGCCACCGTCGATGTACTCAAGCATTTCGACGCTGATTAGATCGTTGGTCCCCAACAGGACGTTGTAATTCGTCTCGAACACTCCCTTTTCGTCAATTGGTTGAAAGTCGTCCTTAATTGCCTTTTGGGTCATAGCCAGTATCCGGCGATTGAATTTTTGCGCGGCCGGGCTCAGCGCCGCGGCGCTCTCTAATTGCGGGTACGAAACGTTTATGCCCTTTGCCCGGTTCGTAATTAGCTTGGGCACGATTGTCAGGCCATTGGTCAACGCAATGTATTGCTCGTTGAGGGTGACAAAAGATTCGCCGGTGCCGTCGGGCTTTGACCAATAGCATTCACGATCGATTGGATCGTCAAACGGCCGCTTGCATCTGAACTTGCCGCTCGGCTTGTTCTTTTCGCCAAACTCAGTCAGCTCGAGTTTGCCGCCGTCCAGACGGCCCGTAACTTTTATGTCCTGGCCCACACGGTCGTATGAATATTTCCCGGTGATGTTATTGCCGTCGAAAGTCAGGCTCATCTGAATGCGGTTACTTCCCACTGAGCCGCGATAGACTTTCGTCACCCCCGCAGTCTGGGATGCGGCCAGTTGGGCCACTGGCAGGAAAGTCGCGGCAATCGCAACCAGAAACAGTTTTGATTTCATCTTGAGTAACATATTGATAAGCAGACTGCTTTGCCTCAAAGTCGAAGAGATATCCTCTCATTCACACCGGGCTTCAGCCCGGTGATCAGCGGCACGAAAAGATACGTGAAACCGCTTTAACGGTTTGCTTCTTTCACAGACCACAGAGCGCTTGATCCTCAAGAAGTCACTCCGCCAACCAGCCGGAGAAACCGTTGAAACGGTTCATTGATCATTCGCGCCTCTGGATCACCGGGCTGAAGCCCTGTGTCTGAGAGCTACCACTTTCAGACTTTTGAGGCAAGGCCGAAGCAGGCTCAATCAAATCTCTGCGTCAGCTTCAATCTCGATCAGCATGCGGGGATCAATCAGGGCGCTGACTTCAACCATGGTCGTCGCCGGCATGATATCGCGAAGGAACTCGCCGTGCGCCCGGCCAAATTCCTCCCAGCGCGAAATATCAGTGACAAACATTCGGGTGCGCACCACGTGCTCCAGGCCGGCGCCCAGACGCTTTAACGCGGTTTCGATGTTTTTCAGGCATTGCTTCGCCTGTTGGTAAGCGTCGTCAACCCCGACGATTTCGCCATCTCTTCCGGTCGCGGTCGTGCCGGTTACATAAATTCGATTGCCGACTTTAACTGCACGCGAGTAACCGACGATCGGTTCCCATTTAGCGCCGGATGAAATTCGTTGGCGTTCGGTCATGCTTCGCGGTTTCGCTCGTCGGACAGAATCTGAAGAAACTCAGGAACCAGTTCGGCAGCCTTGTTTGCAGCAACATCCCATACGATCTCGTAGTCGACGCCGAAATAACCGTGAATCAATCGATCCCTCATGCCGGCCATGTCACGCCACTGGATTTGCGGATGTCGTTGCCGGGTTGAATCTGGAATCTGTTTTGCCGCCTCGCCGATGACTTCGATGCTGCGAACGAATGATCGCCGCAGCGTCTCATCATTTAGGAACGAGTCCTTATCGATGTTCTGAGCAGTCTTGTTGAGGTAGTTAAGCTCATCAAGAATGTGCTCGAGAAATTCAGCTGTTGATCGAGGCATATTCAACTTCGCGCAAGATATGCGGACCGATATGCGGACTTAAGCCTTCGGGCGTCACCAGCTCAACTCTTCGTCCAATTTGCTGTTCGAGGAAAAAAGCCAAGTGCATAAAATTGTCGAAAGACTTCTTTCCCTGCTCAAACTCGACGAGAATATCGACGTCGCTGCTTTCATTCTGGTGACCACTGACAAACGAGCCAAAGACTCCCCAACGTTTCACGCCATATCGTTTCAGCTGATCCTCGTGCTTTGCAAGTAAAACAAATAAATCTCGCTTGCGTTGAATCATTGTCATGATGATGCTCCAATAACCCTTACTCACTCAGCCACTAACTGCTGATAACTCTCCGGCCGGCGATCGCGGAAGAACTGCCAGGTGTTACGTACTTCGCGAATCATGTCGAGATCGAGATCCGCAACGACAATCGCATCTTCATCACGCGGCGCCTGGGCGATGATTTGTCCGCGCGGATCGCAGAAGTAACTTTGACCATAAAACTCGCCGATGTCCCAGGGCATTTCATGGCCCACGCGATTAATTGCGCCGACGAAGTATCCATTGGCGACCGCATGCGCCGGCTGCTCCAGTTTCCAGAGGTATTCAGACAGGCCGGCCACGGTGGCGGAAGGATTGAAGACGATCTCAGCGCCGCTCAACCCCAGCGCGCGCGCGCCTTCGGGAAAGTGCCGGTCATAGCAAATGTAAACCCCTACTTTCGCATAAGCTGTGTCGAATGCCGGGAAGCCAAGGTTGCCAGGCTTGAAATAGAACTTTTCCCAGAAGCCCGGATTGACGTGCGGAATGTGGTGCTTGCGGTACTTGCCCAGATACTTTCCGTCGGCATCGATGACAGCTGCGGTGTTGTAGTAGATCCCGGTGATCTCTTCTTCGTAAATCGGGACGATGATCACCATGTTGTGTTTCTTCGCCGTCTCCTGCATCAGTTTGGTGGTCGGGCCATCCGGAATTTTCTCGACGGCTTCATACCAGCGAACCTGTTGCTCAGCGCAGAAATAAGGCGTGGTGAAGACTTCCTGCATGCACAGAATTTGAACGCCTTGTTTGGCCGCATCCTCAATCATCCCGAGATGCTTTTCGATGTTGGCTCGCTTGATTTCATCAATGCTGACATCGGTGGGCCCGGCATGCTTTGCCTGGATCAATCCGCATTTGACTGTTCGTGACATAGGTTACTCCGAAGTTTTGATTTCAAGTCCTGAAGTCTGCGGCGGCGCGAGCTTCATCAGAAGCAGGTAGACGACCCCCGCGACTCCAAATCCGACGAACCACGCGTAGCTATAGAGTTTGTCGAAAAACCAAACCGGCATTCCCAGCTTGTTAAAGATCGGCCCACTCCAGGCCAGCGCACAGCCCATCAGGGTAGCAGTGACAGCGCGCAGGTTCCAACCAGCCAGAAACGTGTAGTCTCCGCGGCGACGGTAGAGGTCGCCCAAAGCCAGATGCTTTCCGCGAACTAACCAATAATCCGCAATTAGAACACCGGCAATCGAACCAAGACCTCCAGAATAGCCGCCCAGCCAGCCAAATATGTAGCCCGAAGGATCGGCCAGTAGCCGCCATGGCTGCATGAGAATTCCGACGATGCCGGTAATCAATCCGCCCGTGCGGAAAGAAATCCATTTGGGAAAGGCGTTCGCAAAATCATTTGCCGGCGAGACCACGTTGGCGGCGATGTTGACGGCCAGCGTGGCTACGACCACGGTGAACATCGAGATCGCTATTACGACGACCTGTTGGAATTGGCCGACCAGCTTCATCGGGTCCCAAAGCTCTTCAGGCTTCATGTGCGGATAAATTACGACGGCGGCCGAAGTGATCATTACGCCCATGGCAGCGAAGACAGTCATCGTGGTCGGCAATGCGACAATTTGGCCGATTGCCTGATCGCGCTGACTCTTGCCGAAGCGAGTGAAGTCGGGCATGTTCAAACTCAGCGTGGCCCAGAAGCCGATCATCGCGGTCAGCGAGGGAATAAAGATCGCCCAAAAGTCGCCGAACGTGTGAAACTTGCTTTGCTGCGTCAGCAGATACCCGAGGCCGTGCGCTCGCCAGATCGCCCAACCCAGCAGGATCGCCGTCATCACCAGCACAAAAGGCGCAGCCCAATTCTCGACTTTGCGGAGCAGATCCATGCCGCGATAGATGATGTAGATGTTCATTCCCCAGAAAAGCAGAAACGAAATCCACTCAGTCGTCATGTGCCCGCCGAAAGGTCCGCCCAGCAAGGTCTTCCATCCGGGAATGATCGCCGCGAAGAGCGTGTTGAGCGCCTCGCCGCCAATCCAGGCCTGAATCCCGAACCAGCCACACGCGACGATGGCCCGCATCAGGGCCGGAACATTTGATCCGTAAGTTCCATAGCTGGCCCGCGCAAAAACCGGGAAGGGAATTCCGTACTTGGTTCCGGGATGAGAATTGAGCAGGATCGGAATTAGCACGATCGTGTTGCCGAGCAGAATCGTGATCAAAGCCTGCCACCAGTTCATGCCCGCGCTGATCAATCCCGACGAAAGCATGTAGGTCGGAATGCAGTGCGCCATGCTGATCCACAGCGCGGCATAGTTGTAAGTGGTCCAGTTGCGGTCGGAAACTTTCACCGGCGCGAGGTCGTGGTTGAAGAGCGGGCTCGCGCTGATCTCTGCAAATGCCTCGGGCTTTAGCTCGACGCGGCCGTCGGGGTATTGAATTGTTTCGTTTGGATTAGCCAATCAGTCTGACCTTTCGGCTCTATTGTTTTCTCTGTTCATAATCTTTTTGAAAGTTTCACGTCTCAGTGAGCACCTGCCGCTGTGAATCGCTCAACTCACCATAACCCAGGTACTCCGGCAAATTCTCTCGGCACCATCGCCGGTACTCTTCCATCGAATCAAACGAGCGCCACTCGGCATCGTCAAGCACAGGCTTGTAAACATAGTTGAAGCCATAACGCATGCGATCCTCGACGCTGCGGCGAAGATTGCGTTTGCACTGTTCCTTAAACTCTTCGAGCAGTTCGTCCCGCATACTGATAACGCCTCAGGCAGTCGGATCAAATCACCTGTCTTCGTCGAACTTTGGCTTGCCGGCCTTAATTTTCGTGTACGTTCCTGCTGAAGTCACATTCATGCCAAAGCCGCAGTTGATGGTGTCCTCTTCAGTGACCTTAATCTTATTGCCCGCGAGAAACTTGATTGTAATCTTACAGCTGTGGTTATCCGTCGGATAAAAAACCGCCGTGTCATTTTCGATGGTGGCTTCACCCGACGCTTCGCCGGTATTCGCCGTCGGACCCATGGGAGATTTGTACGCGAAGGTGAGATCCATCTGAATGCGCAGCTTGTTGTGACCAAGGGCCAGAATCTTGATCTCGTTCTGCCGATAGCTATAGGTTCCGTTTGCTTGTGGCGCCGTCACAATCCGCGGCGTTTGCGGCAAGGTTGTGCCGCAAAGTATCAGAATGAAGAAAACCGAACCGGCGAACTTCATATTTACCCTTTTCTAGCGATTGGTGGCGTCCTGCATAAACTTCCCGACGTCGCTGCGCAACTTAGCCAGAGACTTTTCATCTATATACATCATGTGGCCCGCTTCGTAGTGATCGGTTGAGATGTTACGCAGCAGCGCGGGATCAAGACTGATGTGATGCAGCGTGTAATCGACCGCAAAGTAAGGCGTCGCCATGTCGTAGTATCCCATGGCGACAAAAACTTTCAGATAAGGATTTTTCGCGAGCGCATTGCGCAAAGCAACACTGGTATCGACGTAGCCGTTGTTGGTGCCCCAGTTCCAGGGTGAGGTGAAGCCACCGCCCAGAATGTAGTACTCAAGATCGCTCTTGAAACCGAGTTCACCGCGCACATAATTGTTGAAGGTTGAAGTATAAGGCGGGCGAATCGCGGCTTCGCTGGCGTCGAAGTCCGGGCCCGCAGTTACATAGCTCGAGTCGTATCCCTTGAAGCGGGCGTCCAGTCGTCCAATCGATCGCTTCTCATCACGCAGCAGTTCCTTGCGGAAGAAGTTCAGCGAGACGCGCAAATTGGCGTTATCGATGAACCCTTTATCCAGGCCCGTGTAACGCGACAATTTGGCAATCGCATCCTGCCGGTCAGCTCCCTGCAGGCGATCGCCTTTGGCCAAAGCGAGTGAATACTCGTTCCCGGCCCACTGCTCGGCTTCCCTGGCGACCTGCTCAACTGATTTTGATTGCAAATCGCGGGGCAGCTTCTTGTGATACCAGGCGGTCGCCGCGTAGGACGGCAGGAACATTATGTAGGGAAGATCGTTTCCGGCCGCGAAGTCCGTCGTCTCGAAATTCATGATGGTCGAGATCAGGACGATGCCGTTCAAGGCGACGCCGCGATCAATCAAGTATCCGGACAACGCTGAGGCGCGCGTGGTGCCGTAACTCTCGCCCGCCAAAAGTAATGGCGAAGTCCAACGCTCATAGCGCACCAGGTACATCCGGATGAACTCACCGACTGATTCGATATCGCCGTTCAGACCGATGAAGCGTGAGGCTTCGGGCCTGACAATTCTGCTGTACCCTGTTCCGACGGGATCGATGAATACCAGGTCGGTCTGATCGAGCCACGTTTGTTGGTTGTCGACCAGGTGATACGGCGGAGGCGGCATGGTGCCGTCGGCATTCATCGGCACGCGACGCGGTCCGATGCAGCCCATGTGCAGCCAAACCGAGGCCGAACCCGGCCCGCCATTGAAAGTGAACGTGAGTGGGCGGGTGTTGCGATCGCTGACGCCATCAAGCGTGTAGGCCATAAAGAAGATTCGGGCTTCGGTTTCGCCATCGCGATTCTTGATCGGCATCATGCCGACTGTCGCCGTGTACTTCAGACTCTTGCCGCCGACATTGATTTCATGGTGCGTGACCACCGGCGTTTCTTCCGGAACGGGCGAAGGTCTTTCCTGGGGCGGGCGTTGCTGACCCGTCTGCGAACCAGTTTGAGTCGTGGTTGTGGAGGTGGTCGTAGGTTGCTGACCCTGTTGCTGACCCTGGCGTCCCTGACCTCCGGGTGCCTGACCGAATGACAATAAGGCAAATCCGAGCACAATCGCTGCGAGCATAATTGATTAACCTTTCACGGGTGTCTTTGAAGGCAACAGCAGGCCGCCATAGTATGCGAAACGAGCAATGCGGACAAGTGTTTTTAGGCGATTGAATCATTGTTTTGAATCGGGATTGGTGATATAAGCCGCCTCGTCCGGATGGTCGCGGCCGCGACCACCTGCCCCAACCTCGCAACTTGGTTTGATCTTTCCGTCTGTAGACAAGTCTGGTCTGTGGACATAAGGAGCCCGTCATGACAAATAAGTTACGACTGCTGCTTGTCGTTATGATTGCTGCCACAGGTATTCTGATTGCGGCGCGCGCGCACAGGATTGCCTTCGCGAACGCAACCCTGCAGATCGTTCGTGGTAGCGGCGAATTCCAAAGTTTTGAGACCGCCATCACGGTCGATAAGCCGGAAGCTATCACACTGCAGTGGACAACTGATCAGTCAGGCGCGACCGGCGGAACCTGGACCGTCAGGAATGTGAGCGCTGGGAACACGGTCGTCGCCAGCGGCGAATCCGGTGCGGCTCCTGCTGCAGGACATTTCGCTCGTTTCACCATCGCGGCCAATGCGTTTCTGGCAGTGTCCCCGCCCGCAACGCCAGTGAAATTCAGTATCACGATTGTTCCGCACAATGCTGCCAAGCAGCCGTTAGGCGCGGTCTCGCCGGCGGTAACTGTTACGCAAGTGGTCGCCGAGCCGCAGAAGCCGATCGATTTTGGTCCCGGCGCGGTATTTCCCGACGTTGAGCTCGTGAGTTATCGCGAAAAGATTGGTGTGGTCCCGAATACGCAGTTGCACTTCGCCGGCGCGGACGTAACTTTGCATGTGAGCTACAAGGGCAAAGGCGCGAGCGATCCAATTTGGATCAATGTCAAAGACGAAAATGTTTTGATGCGCTCGGCCAATCCGGTCAGCGTTCCCAGTTTGAAGTCCGGCGTTTCGCAAAACGTGAAGGTGCACCTGAACGCAGTGTTGCCGCCGCCCACCTCGCAACTGCCTGAAGAAAAGCAATACTCACAATGGAACCAGCAGTACCGGGATCGTTGCGGGATCGACCTGCGTGTTGTCCTGGATTGGCGCGGGCCGCAGGCGCAGGCGCCAGTCAACGATCATCGCGAAGACTATCTTTACCAGGGGTTTGGCGATTCAAATCCCTGGCAGGAAAACCTTCCGCTCGGCGACAAAGTAATCTGTGACGATAAGAATTGTGTGTCGATTACCCAGGTCTCGCGAAACATCTACAAACAGATTGGCTGCAAAGTTGTCGGTTACGCCTCATTTGTGGGCGAGCGCGTGACCGGCGTACGCGGCAAATTCCAGACGTTTGGCAAGTCGCGCACGAGTCTCGATCCGCCCGAAACCAACTTTGCGCCGACAACAAAAATGCAAATTGCGAGCACCAGCAAGGTGCTAACGGCTCTGGCGGGCATGCGCGTTTTCGGCAACAAGCTCAATAACCTCGCCTTCAACAACTTTCCCTCCAACTGGACCCTGCCGCAATCAACCATCGTCAAGAACATCACCTTTAGGGAATTCCTGTCACAGACCAGCGGCGTCCAACAATACTACGCGTCAAGTAACGGTCAGGACTTTGCCTCAATGCAGACCTTCTTCACCCAGAAGATCACGAATCCGAACGCAGCTCGTACCTGCCCGGGTTCATGCACTCCTGCGCCGCCGGGTTCCCCACCGGGATCGTGCGGCTCGCCGATTATTATGAATCCGATCGTCTCGGACAAGACGCCCTGTTACAGCAACACCAACTTTGGGATCATGCGACTGTTGATGCCGCGATTTGCCGGCGCCGCGACCAACGATCCCGCCCAGCTGGCGCAACAGTACGTCAAGCAAGTGCAGGACAACGTCTTCACACCTGTCGGCGTGCAGAATGTCGCTTGCAAGCCTCCCGCGTCGCCCAGCGCCTACGCGCTTTTGTACAAGTATCCCGGCAATCAGTTCAGCGCGGACTGGAAAGACTTGACTCTGGTTTGCGGAGATTGGGGTTGGTATGTGTCAGTTGAGGACTATGCCAAAGTCCTCGTCAGTCTAAACTCGGCTGATCATAAACTTCTGAGCGACTGTCAATACAATGACATGGAAATTAATCCGGCGACCCATCCGGTAGGTTGGGACATAAATTCGGATGGCGCGGGGCATCGGTGGCTGGAAAAAAACGGCGCTGATGGGTCGGGCAATGGCGCGCTGCAAACAACTTCAGTCGGAATTTATGGCGGGAGAAGTGGATGCGGAGGCACTTCTCCGATACCGGGTGTGGCCGGAGTGCTGTTTATCAATTCGGATATTCTCAATCAGAAGTCAGGGGGAGCGTGGTCCGTTTTGCTGAAAGCATTTCAGGACGCAACCAAACCGAAACCGTAACCTCGATCTGCAAAGTTGGAGCGACGCAGCTTCGCGGAATGAAGCGAGCTGCGTTGCCTTCCCGGCAGACGCCGGCCCGCGATCTCTTCTACTGCGGGATCGGAATGAACTTCGGCCTGCCGGCTTTCACCCTCCGATACACTCCCGTAGCCATCACGTTATGGCCAAAGCCACACTCGGCGTCCAGACCTTCCTGCTCGACTTTCATTTTGTTTTTGAGAAAGGTCATGGTGATTTTGCACTGCTTCGTGTCCCCGGGTATGAAGGTGGCCACGTTTCCTTCAATCGTGGCTTCGCCGATGGCTTCACCTATGTTCGGATAGCCGCCGCGGGTCATCCATTCGCCATTGAACTGCACCTTCAATTTGTTGTGGCCCACCGCGAGAATGCGAAAGTCGTTGCGGTAGTACTTGTAGAGGCCGTTGATTTGAGCGGGCGTAACGGCGCGTTGAGTTGGCCTGGGACTGGGAGCCGGTTGCTGGGCAGCGCCGAACATGCTGACTGCCAGGATCACAAGAGCCATGCTAAGAACCCGATTCATCGGCTCCACGTACCATCTTGTTAAATCCTGTCAATTTTCCTGCGGTTGGAAGAGTAGACAGGATTGACATGATTTACATGATGGAGAAATGTTTATGCCTTCAGAGGCCCAAGGTGGCCCACTGACCTCGTCTACGGCGGTGATTCAAACGTCGGTTTTCCTGACTTGATTTTCTTGTAAGTGCCGGCCGCATTAACGTTGTGCCCAAAGCCGCATTCGAAATCGCCCCCCTCCTGAGTGACCACCATTTTCCCGGGGAGGAATTTCATCGTGATCTTGCAGCGTTCGGTGTCCGGAGGAACAAACGTAGCGACGTTACCTTCAATCGTCGCTTCACCACCGGCATAACCGATATTTACGCTCTTGGACATAGTCACATAGACACCGTCGAACTGAACTTTCAACTTCTGCTGGCCTAGCGCCAGGATTCTGAATTCGCTCTTATAGAAGCGATAGACGCCATTGACCTGCGCTGCTGTGACCACCTGCGGCTTTGCCGGCGGCGTATGAGAAGTCTTTGTTTGTGCCATGCCCGCTGATGCCAGCGTGGCGATACCGATATACAAAATGGGGACGAGAGACATCATGCCTTTTTTTGACTGGAGCGCAACCGTCCCGGTTGCTGCGGTTGCAAGCGAGACGCTTGCGCTCCAGTCCGAAGACCCTCCGAATCTTATGATCGCGGACAGTTTCGCTTACTAGTTCGATTATTGTCTACATTGAAATAACGGCCTTAGAGACAATCCGTCTGTCCATCACCGCCGCATTGAAACATATAAGGGAATCGCGCTTTGGTTAAGCGCATGGTCGCATCCCAAACTCTGGTCTGCTTATATTTCTCGGTGGTCCAGCCTAACTGGCGTTTGCCCTTCCAGGTGTTTTCGAGCGCTGCGTCTTCACCATCACCAAACAAATGACGCGCTTCGTGCAGCAGGACGGCGGCGCGTTCGCAATCGTCGACCGGAACCTCGAAGAATTCAGGATAAAGGGTCACGACTTCGAATGGAAAATTTGTGGCGGCGTAGGCATCGCGGTGACCAACGTAAGCATTCAGCCAGTTATCGGTGGTGCGAAAAGATGCTACACGGCTAAGGACGAAGGCTTCACGTGAGAACCCGCGCCTTTGCAGTAGGTCGATCGCGTTTTGGATTTTCACGAGTTGATCAGGATTGGGCTTGTCGGCACTAAACAAGAGCGAGGCATAGAAGATTATCAGGAGGATCCCGGTCGCGCTGATTATCCAAACCAGCCGTTTTAAGAGACTGCGCTTCTTTGGTTTTACCGGCAGAGCTGCTTCGCTATGAGGAGGTTCGATAAATTCTTCTTCATACAGCGCGGCCCCACAGCGCCGGCAGCTTTCGTCTGCACGTGCATTTACCAGACCGCAGTCCGGGCACTTCCTTCGCAAAGGCTGAGACACTTGAATAGAGTCCTGGCTCATCGATAAACATTTTTCGTCGGGAGAAACGGGAAATACCAGCCGGGATTCTATATTGCAACACACTCGCCGCGTTTCAAAAACTGACCCGCGCCGGCTTTGCCTTTGAATTCACCTTTGTCGATGACGACTGCGCCCCGTGACAGGACCGTTTCCACGACGCCCTTGATGGTCTTACCTTCGTAGGCACTGTAATCGACATTCATGTGATGAGTCTTGACGCTGATGGTCTGATCTTTGTTTAGGTCGAAGATTACTATGTCTGCGTCCGAGCCCACCGCGATCGTTCCTTTCTTAGGAAACAGACCAAACATCTTTGCGGCTGCCGTCGAAGTTAGTTCGACAAAGCGATTCAGCGAGATGCGGTTCTCGACCACGCCGTTGTAGATCAATGAGACACGATGCTCGACGCCGGGGGCGCCGTTGGGAATTTTGGTGAAGTCATCCTTCCCGAGCTCCTTCTGCTCTTTCATGCAGAAGGGACAGTGGTCGGTTGAGATGACTTGCAGGTCGTCCATCTTTAAACCTTTCCACAGTTCGGCCTGGTTTGATTTTTCGCGCAGCGGCGGCGTCATTACGTACTTCGCGCCATCCCAACCATCGCCGTAGTCGTCGATGGAAAGGAAGAGATACTGCGGGCAGGTTTCCGCGAACGCCGGAATGCCGCGGTCGCGCGCTTCGCGAACCTGGTTAAGCGCGTCGGTGCAACTTAGGTGGACGATGTAGACTGGCGATTCGGCCATCTCGGCGATGGCAATCGCGCGGTGCACGCCTTCGGCTTCGGCGACCGTCGGTCGGGTCAGAGCGTGGTATTTCGGCGCAGTGTGGCCCTTGGCCAGAGCGTGTTTGATGATTTCGTTGATGACGATGCCGTTCTCAGCGTGCATGCAAATCAACCCGCCGCGCGCTCCTGCCGCTGACATCGCGCGAAAGATGGTTGCGTCATCGACCAGGAACACACCCGGATAAGCCATGAACATTTTGAAGCTGGTCACGCCCTCGTCCATGACCGTGTACATTTCTTCAATCTGCTTGTCTTCGAGTTCGGTGGTAATTAAATGAAAGCCATAATCGATGGCGCACTTGCCTTCGGCCTTCTGGTGCCAGTTGTCCACACCCTGGAGCAGTGATTCGCCTTTGTACTGCACCGCGAAATCGATGATTGAAGTCGTGCCCCCATGCGCGGCCGCGATCGTGCCGGTGGTGAAATCGTCAGAAGCAGTCGTTCCGCCGAACGGCAATTCCATGTGCGTGTGCGGATCGATGCCGCCGGGAATGACGAGACGGTCCGCCGCATCGATCGTCAGATCTGCTTCCATGTCGAGCTTGGCGCCGATGACGGAAATAGTTTCGCCCTCGATCAGGATGTCGGCTTTGTAGTTGTCGACAGCGGTGATGATTTGGCCGTTACGGATTAGAGTTTTCATGGTCTCTTTGTTGGTTTGGCAGATTGATCGTCAGGAGATCGTTGTAATAGGAGGAATCGACCTTCAAGTTATCCAAAACGCCTCGGGCGAATGGTTCATCACTGGCAAGGTTATTCGCGAATTCTTCTAATTCCTGTACGCGGCGTTCCGAGATACCATCGCCAGACTTTAGCCTACCTAGATTCGTTTGTACGATTCGCCAAATATTGTATATCGTATTTGCTTCGGATACGTCCCAGGTTTTGGTGCTAGGTAGATTCAACCTTGAGGGGCGAGTGCCACGTGGAGATTCGCTTCCGCCGCGCCTCAACACTCGAACAATTTCTAGAATTTCGTCGAGAATCTCGCGGTCCTTACGAACAGGAGTTGACGACTTGTTGTCGGAGGCCGGTACGTTCGACAATCGCTCTTCTAACTTAGGCCACCAAATTTCAAAACTTTCGCTGAGTTCGGAATCTGAAAGCTTCGAATCACCAAGATTCTTATTAATGGTCGATATCAACTTCCGAAGGTCGTCTTTGTTTGCTCGCGTGTGTTGAAACTGGGCCAGCGGTTCACGAACGTCCGTGTGTTCCAATCCAAGCAGCAGCGTGCAAACATAGGTGTCTTGTTGCTGCTTCGAAAGGGCACCAGCTTCGAAGTGAATCCACGTTGAGTCGAGATTCTCACGAGTCAAACAAATGATTCCAACACTGGATTGCTCCAACTCTGCAGCGATTCCCGATCGCCAACGCGTACCCTTTTCAATGTCATCGGCAGACATCCACGGTTCAAGGGCTTGAATCACTTTGGGCAGCCAATAACGAAGAGCTTCGGCAACTGCTTTGCTTCGTTCGCCCGACCAACTGATGAAAACTTTCATGGGTCCTCTGTACCGATCTTGAGCCGGCGAATATTGTGCTCTTTGTAACGCGTCGTAGATTTTTCCCACCGCTCGCCTCGTCCTGCGAAACTTCGCTCCGCTAGGAGCGTGATGTTTATAGAACCCCGAACAGAATAAATCAACCAAGCTCCTTTAGAAGCGCAATGTACATCGATTACGTTACGCTCCTAAAGGAGCTTGCGGAATGGAGGAGCGCTGGGAGCTATAAACATTGCGCCCCTAACGGGGCTCAAAACCCGCTGCGCGAGAGTACGTGATCAATCACTCGATGAACTTAAAAACGTACTTATCGTCGAACGCGATATCGAACTTCCGTAACAAACTCAAATATTCGCTTTTGAATGAACGCTTGTGGTGATGCATCTCTTGTTTCTGTATGTAGCGGATGATCGTATCGAGCTGCGAATGACCGTAAGAGAACGCGCCGTAGCCTTCCTGCCAATTGAAGCGTCCGCGCACAAACTTCTGGTCATTGATGTAGTTGGTTGAGTCAGCTTTGATCTCACGAACCAAGTCTGCCAATGCCATCGCCGGTTTCAAGCCAATAAGGATGTGAACGTGATCCGGCATTCCATTAATCGCTATCAGTTTCTGTCCCTGGTTTCTTACAATGCCGGTTATGTATTTGTACAGATCTTCCTTGAAGTCTGGCGTGATCAGTGATTGTCGGTTTTCAACTGCAAAGACAGTTTGAATGTAGATTTGCGAGAACGTATTGGCCATAACATACCTCCAAGAGCGGAGGGTTATAGCAACGAGTTACGCGTGATTCAACTGCCTTGGTACATCTGTTTGCTATTTGATTGGAGGGGGTGAGATCCGCAACCTTGATAAGAATTGGGCCTGACGGAATGCAAACAAGAATGGCCAACGCCCTTCGCTCCGCTAGGAGCGAAATGTTTATAGAACCAAGGTTGAAAGAGATCACCCAGCTCCGTTAGGAGCGTAATGTGATCGGAATAGTATTACGCTCCTAACGGAGCTTGGCGGGCGAGGGTGTCCTGGATTCTATAAACATCTCGCTCCTAGCGGAGCGAAGAAAGACAACTTTATTCCGTTTCTATAACTTCTCCGCTCCGGTTGGAGAAATCGATCTCCCACGCCGCACCCCGGCTTTGCCTTCAACGCCTTTGCGCGCTTAACCCAACGCTGCAAAACTCTTATCCAACGCCCCGATCAATTCATCCACATGGTCCTTCGTCGAATTCAGCATCATGCCGGTGCGGATCACGTTGCCGTAGAGACCGCCTTTGCCGACCAGCACGCGATGCTTTTTCGTCTCTTCCATGATCTTCAAGACGGATTGTGGATCAGGTTCTTTGGTCTCGCGATCCTTTACCAGTTCCAAGGCCTGCATCAAGCCCATGCCGCGCACGTCGCCGATAACCGGATATTTATCTTTCAGACCTTCGAGCTGCTCGCGGAAGTAACCGCCGACGACTGCTGAGTTCTGTTTCAGGTTGTCGTCTTCGATGACTTTGAGAACCGCCAGGGCGGCCGTACATGCGAGCGGATTTCCGCCGAAGGTTGAAAAAGTCAGCCCGGGAAACTTGTCTGCAACTTCCGGGGTCGCGATCGTAAATCCAATCGGCACGCCGTTGCCCAGACCTTTCGCCGAAGTGATAATGTCCGGCTCGACCTTCCAGTTCTCAATACCGAACCACTTCTCGCCGGTGCGTCCCCAGGCAGTCTGTACTTCGTCAGCGATAAAAAGTCCGCCGTGCTTGCGGGTGATTTCAACCGCGCGTTCAAAGTAGCCCGGCGGCGGGACGATGAACCCGCCGACACCGAGAATCGGCTCGGCCATGAACGCGGCGATCTCGCCGGTCGTCGTCGTCATGATCAACTCTTCAATGTCGTTAGCACAGGCCAGACCGCATTCCGGATAAGTAAGTTTGAATGGGCAGCGATAACAATAAGGCGCCGGCGCATGGACAAAACCGGCCACCTGAGAAGGCAGCGTCCGCCAGGGCGCATGGCCCTGCGCGGAAAGGGAAGTCGCCGAACGTCCGCTGTATGCGTGCCGCAGCACGACGATCTCCTGACGGCCGGTGGCGAGTTTCGCCGCGTGCACGGCTGTGTCGTCGGCTTCAGTGCCGCTGTTGGTGAAAAACGATTTCTTCAGACGACCGGGCGTGATTTGGGCCAGCTTCTCAGCCAAATCCGATTGGGGCTTGTTGGCGTAAAGCGTTGACGTGTGCGTGATCGAATTAATCTGATTCGTAATCGCTTCGTTAACTCTCGGATTCGCATGGCCCACGCTGACCGTCAAGACGCCGCCAAAACAGTCGAGGTACCTGTCGCCTTGATCATCCCAGACGTGAAAGCCTTCGCCTTTCACCAGCGCCAAAGGCTCCTGGTAATAAGTGGCGACGGCGGGGAAGAGAAATTCCTTGTGTTTGCGGACAGTTTCGGATGAAGCGGATTGTCGTTCGGGTGTGCTCATGTGATTTTCCTTTATGCTGTTTGCGAAATCGCTTTTCGTCCCGTTAATACCGCGGCCGTCAACAGGATGAAAACTGCCGCCAACGCAAAATCGTCCAGGACCGTGAGGGTGGTAAAAAGCTTCTGCATTTGCGCATCTGAGGTTTGCGTCGACTGGAGCAGGCTCCGGTTGATGAAGATGTAAATCGCACTTTCTATTAAATCAAAGCCAAGCGCCAGCCCCGTCAACAATGAAGCCCTTGGATGTCTCGGCGCGCGTACAAACGCCAGGACCATGACGCCAAGAAAGAGCAGTACCAGGGGCGTCCGCCGAAAAGTGATGTATCCCCAGGCGACCCACCCAATCATCGTTAACGCGAGGCTAATAACAAAAAGGACGGCGATGACAATTCTAACCGTTCCCACTGAGCGTGATGTCGCGGCAGAATTTTCGTTCGTAGTTTTGTGAGCGCGAACTGTGGCTGGAAGCGGAACGTCCGGTCGCGCCGGCTGAGCTATTGTCGTCAGCGGCAGTTCATTCCTGGGCAGGACGGCAGTCGGTTCCGCACTCTTCGGAGAGACATCCGGGCGGGCGAGCGGGGTGCCGTCCTCGAGACAAAAACGCAGACTATCATCGTCGTATTCGTGTTTGCATTTTGGACATTGCTTCATGGGGCTTATTTGCGTCTCTTTCTCGATCTTAGCGAGGCCGTCCAATAAAGATCGCCGCCAGCAAAGGTGCGAACGCGATCGCCCGCGTGCTGTTGAAAATCAAACCCAGAACCAAAAACAGTTTGCGGATGTCCTCTGAATTGTAATTGTTTCCGAGAAAAAGTGATGGTCCCTGGGCATAAATCAAAGTGAAAACAGGGCCATGCAGCCACAACAGGAAGAGACCGATAACCGCCAGCAAAGAAACCGTTGGATGCCGCTTCCAGCGCGCGATCACCAGTACCATGCACACCAGAATAGTGATCAGCGATGGCAATTGCTGCGCCAGTTCCGACAACCACAGAGGTATCTTTGCGCCGCCTTCCATCTATTTGTTCTTCAGTCGCTGGTCTTGCACGGTTTTGACGCGGAGTTGTCTGCGGCTGCGCGGGCTTTCGCGTTCTGATCGGCGCCGGGCGCGATCGATTCGGTGACGCAAATCTGCGAGGCATCGGAACCGATTCTTACCACCGCGAGCCAGGACGTTCCTTTTTTAGTTGAGTCTTCAGGATTAGCGACGTTGTAGCGCACGATCAAGGCTACCGGGGAAGCCTTAGCGCCGGCGCCCTGCAGGCGCCATTCAGCTTTTTCGCCCAGAGAGGAAAAGCTCGAGCCGACGACGTTCCAAAGCTCGAGCGATTGCTTCTTACCGCTCGGCGTGATGACGACGATGTTTTGGCGCAGGTCGCCTTCCTGTACGAGTAACTTGTAACCGGCGACGCCCGGACATTGTCCCTCGTAGGATCCGCCTTCGGCACTGGTCGACTTCAGGGTTTTGCATTGGCGGCCGGTAAGATTGGTGTAAATGCTGGTATTGGATTGGGCCGCCGCGGCGGCGGCCAGCAGTAGGATTAGAACAAGTGCTGTTAATAAAGTTTTGCGCATCGATTAACTCTCTTCGCGAATCTTAATTTTTCAAAATGCCGCAGATCATTGACGCAGGTCTTCCGTAAGTTTTTTGATAATTGACCGGGCGAGAATTTCATTGATTTCGTTATGACGGGGACTGGCTGAGATTGCTTTGTCTTGGGGTTCATATACCAATCGTGTTTGCCTCCATGGCGGACCATCACACAGCCGGCGTCTACCAAGGTCCTGACGGGGTCTCATCTCTTCATGAAGCGATCGCCATCTCTTCCACTTTGCGAATGTAAGGAACTTCACCAGTTTCCAGGTCTTTAAGCAGGTCCTTCAGGTGCTCCAGCAATTCATCCTTGGAGTAACCCTGCGTCACATAATCTGGATAATCATTTAGGTAACCTAGAAAGAACTCATCATCCTGCCAAAACGTGTATTTCAAAGTGCGCATCAAGTACTTCCTTTCAAGCTAATACAAATTCCCCTCGCGCTTCCGGCCCGTGTAATCCACATACACAACTTTCAATTCAGTATAGAAATCGAGCGCCGTCGAGCCTTGTTCGCGGTCGCCGATGCCCGTGCCCTTGATCCCGCCGAAGGGAATGTGCGCTTCGCCGCCGGTGGTTGGCGAATTGATGTGGGTCATGCCGGTTTCGATTTCGTCAACGAAGCGAAAGATGCGCGCGGCGTCGTTGGTAAAGATTGATGACGACAGACCGAACTCAGTGTCATTGGCCACCTGCAGCGCTTCGTCAAAGTCGTTAACGCGCAGTACCGACAGCACCGGTCCGAAAATTTCTTCTCGCGCGATGCGCATCTCCGACGTCACATGATCGAACACGGTCGGTTTTACGAAGTAGCCTTTGTCCAAGCCATTGCCCGTGGCCCGCTCTCCGCCGCAGACCAGCGTGGCGCCGTCTTCGCGGCCAATGTTCAGGTATTCGAGCACGGTATTGAATTGGCTTTCATCCACGCTGGGCCCCATCTCGGTTTGGGGATCCATGCCGTCTCCGATGCGCATTGATTCGGCCCGCTTCGCGACCCGCTCCACGAATTCGTCGGCAATTTTGTTGACTACGACCGCGCGGCTGGTTGCGGTGCAACGCTGGCCCGAGGATCCGAAAGCCCCCTGCGCGGTGTTTTCCACGGCGAGCTCCATGTCACAATCTTCCAGAATCACCACCGGATTCTTGCCGCCCATTTCGCACTGGCACTTGCCTCCGCGTCGCGAAACCTGCTCGTAGAGGCGAATGCCGACCCCGTTCGATCCGGTGAACGAAACTGCTTTCACCGCCGGGTGACCGATAATCTCATCACCCGCCTCTGATCCTGATCCCAGAATCAGATTCAAGACTCCGGGCGGAATCCCCGCTTCTTCAAATATCTCGACAATGCGCACAGCGGTCCCGGGAGTGATCGTGGCGGGCTTGAAGACCACGCTGTTGCCGGCAACCAGGGCCGGCGCGATCTTCCAGGTGGGGATCGCCACGGGGAAATTCCACGGCGTGACGCAGGCCACAACTCCGAGCGGCTGCTTAATCGTGTAGACGAAGTTCGAAGGCAACTCAGAAAAAATCGTTTCGCCGTTCATGCGTCGCGACTCACCCGCGCAAAATTCCGCGACATTAATCGAACGTTGCAGTTCGCCGCGCGATTCAGAAATAGTTTTGCCCTCTTCGTGAGTCAGAATGGTCGCGAGTTCTTCTTTGGCTTCTTCCATCAGGCGTGCGGCCCTGGCGACTATTTTCCCGCGCGCCGGGGCCGGCGTTGATTTCCAGCCGTGAAAAGCTTCCGCGGCCGCTTCAACTGCCGCTTTCGCCTCTTCGCGGGTGGCCTGACGGTTTAGGCCAATAATGTCGTCGCTGTTTGCCGGATTGATGTTGTTAACGGTCTTTGAAGAGCTGGATTCGATCCACTTGCCGCCAATGAAGTTTCGATAAGTTTCCATTTGTAGATCTCTAATTCCTTTTCTTGTTTACCCCTGGAGCTTCGCGCCGTGTTTCCATCTGGATTAGTCAGGCCTTAAAAAAAGTGGTTGCGGTTCGACGCGGATACTTTAGGTTGAGTTCTTACCGGCGAAATCCGCGTTAAGCCGCGACTAATCATGCTTACCTGTTCATGAGATTTCAACGCGCGACTATATCACGAACCTTTGGGCGGATCAGGTGTCACTTTGGCGGTGTTTGCGCTTTCTTCTTACCGAACTCAAACCGCCGGCCGACGATCATTTTGAAGATTAGATGATCGGTACTGCGAGTCATGCCGATACCTACCCCAAAATTGAATTCCCACGTGGGCGATACGTTTAGATCTATTGCCGGAAAAATCTGATGCTGCTGCTCGCGGGCCGGATCAAAGCCGCTTAGCGGACCGAGGCCACCATAGTATTCCAATCCCGCGTCAACCTTCTTTGTCAGCGCGTAGGCGACTTTAAGATTTGGCGCGAATTCAAAACCACGTTTCGTGCCCGGCCCGCTCAGAGCCCGCTCCAGAACCGGATTGAAGCTCACGTACCAGTTGCCCATTTCCTTATCGATGATTGGGCGAATTTCCCAGCTCCATTGATCTTCCGAAAACTGTCGCCGGACGTAACCAATCTCCTGTGAAAGACTGACCCCCACGGGCCAATCCCATTTTGGCGGCACGCGAAAGCGGGGCCGAATATGCGTGCCGACAAAATCCCAGCCGCTGCCGTTGCGCGCGCTCATGAAAATATAGAATCCGGTTTCGAACCAGTCGTTAAAGCCATGCGTTATCTCGATCGTTTCGTGCCAGGCATGGTTGGTCGGCAATGTTCCGTCGTCAGTTTTCTTTGGTCCTTTGGCGGTGAAGTTATTGTGCAGCTCAATCATGGTGACGCGGCGTGGGATAGTCTCGGAACCATAGACCTGGATCTCGTAGTTTTCCTGCGCGCGAGCAACTCCGGATACCACACAGATCAAGGCAAAGCCAAAGAAGATGGATGATCGAATCGACATGGGCAAGTAATATCTGACGAAAACGGGATTGAAAGCCGGCGCATTCTACAACAATTTGGGACTCGTGAGGCAGAGCGAAGGGACGACGGTATTTTTGATCGTTCACCCCTTAATCGTGGAAGAGAACCGAGATCCGAGCGCGATCGCGCTTCGCTTGCCGCCGGACTCCAAATTACAATGCTGAAACCATGACCAGTGAACCCCGCAATATTGGCGCGTTGCTTGAACAGCGACTGTCGCGCGCGCCTGATAAACCATTTCTGTTTTCGGAACCCGACGGACGCAGATTCAGTTACGGGGAGTTTAATGATGCCGTCGGTCGGGCTGCCGCGATGCTTTTGGCGCAGGGAATCGTGAAAGGCGATGTCATCAGCTTGCTGATGCCGAACAGCGCAGAGTACATAATTGGTTATTTTGCCTGTTGGCAGTTGGGTGCTTTGGCTGGCCCGGTGAATTCGCTTTTGAAGGAGCATGAGATCGAGTTCGTGATGAATAACTCAGAAGCGAAAGCGATCCTCGTCGGGTCTGAGTTTCGCGAGCGAGTTGAGAATATCAAAAAGGATCTCCCGCACCTGCGCTCGATCATAACGTTCGATGACGAAGCTGAGGCGACGCGCGGGTACGCGCGCCACCAGCGTGCTGATCAGGAAACCAGCAGGCCGGCGGCCTGCCTACCGGATGACGACGCAATCATAATTTACACCTCAGGCACAACGGGGAAGCCCAAAGGCTGTCTGCTCACTCATGGCAACGTGATTGCCAACGCGAGACAGATCAGTCAATGGCTTAACTTTACTGAGAACGATCGGCTGCTCACGATCATGCCGTTGTTTCATATGAACGCGGTTTCAGTCACGACCATGTCGGCGCTCTATGCGGGCGGCTCCACAGTAGTCAGTCCAAAATTTTCCGGATCCAAATTCTGGAACATTATTTCGGAGTATCAAATCACCTCATTTGGTTCCGTAGCGACGATGTTGTCGATTCTTCTGCAAACCTATCCTGCTGGTGTGCCGGAAGGGCTCAAGACTGATCAGTTGCGCTTCGCCATGTGCGGCTCAGCGCCGGTGCCGGCAGAAGTGATCAGGAAATTCGAAGAAACGTTCGATTGCTCGGTGATAGAAGGTTACGGCCTTTCCGAATCGACCTGTCGATCGACCTTCAACCCGCCGGATAAAAGACGGCGTCCAGGTTCATGCGGACTACCAATCGGAAATGAAATGAAGGTTGTCGATGACGACGATAATGAAGTGGCGGATGGCGAACTGGGCGAGATCGTCCTGCGCGGCGAGAATATTTTGAAGGGTTACTTCAAGAATCCGGAAGCTACCGAGCGCGCTTTTCACGGTGGCTGGTTTCATACCGGCGACATCGGTTATCGCGACAAAGACGGATTCTTCTACATCGTCGATCGCAAGACCGACATGATCATTCGCGGCGGCGAGAACATTTATCCGCGCGAGATTGACGAAGTCCTCTATCAACATCCCGCCGTGGCGGCGGCCGCGACGATTGGAGTTCCCGATCAGCTCTATGGTGAAGAGGTCGCCGCATTCATTGTGCTGAAAGATGGCACCAGCGCCACCGAACCCGAACTGATCAGCCATTGCCAAGCCGAACTCGCCGATTATAAATGCCCTAAGTCGATTCACTTTGTGACGGACATTCCCAAAGGCCCGACCGGAAAATTACTGAAACGTGAGCTAGCAAAGAACTTTGCATAAAGCCTAGTTTTTTTAGGGTTTCCGCGTTTGACACGCCCGTCGCGGGCCGATAGAGTACACAGTCTAATAGTAGTGATTTTTCCACCGCCGGATGGGTGCGGACACCCGACGGTGCGTGTGGTGTTGGAAGCCGAAGCCCCACAAGATTCTCTCTTGCCTGCTTACCGCTTCTCCCGATTTAAGGACACCCGCGAAATTTTTCCTAAAGTTTGGCGTTGAAGTCTGTCTCGCCAATTGCGATCGTTTTAGGAAAACGGTCTTTCAACTCACAAGGAGGATCAAACAATGAATGTGATTAAGCGGTACCGACGGAAAACTTTAACCCCCGCGGTCTTCATCGTCCTGGTTGTTCTGTCAGCAGTCTTCATTAGCTTAAGTTACGCAGACAGCAAGGGCATAAACTTTGAAAGTCCGGCTTATACTACCGGATCAATCAACGGACAGAATGGTTGGAGCGGCCAGAATCCCCCAGGTCTCCCGATCAACCCCGGGATTGATCAGGCAATCGTGACCAATGGCCCAGGTGCGCCGGCTTCGTTTGGCGCGCAAAGTTGGAGGCTCTCTAACTTCTATACTTCGGGCTCGTTCGGCGACATGCCGTTTTCGCCATCGCTCACTGATGAAGCCGGAGAAACTCTGGCGCAGAACAGTAATGGCGTGTTTCAGATGTCCGGCGGCACTCGACGGACCCATTTTGAGGCCCAATTCAGTTTTGCTTCAGCCGACCCAACCGGGGCGACCGACAACGATTCGTATTTTTCTAGTAGCGCCGATCGCGGCGATGGCGCGCGCATGAGTTATGTCCGCATCGAGGATCGCCCGAGCGGCATGGACGTGTTCGTTAGCGATTATGTCGACGCAGCGCCTTTTGGCACCCTGGCAAATCCGTCCGCCGGATGTGGTACCGAAGATGACTTCACCGACGTTCAGGTGGCGAGCGGCCTCAGCCGCGCTGCCGCGCACTCAGTCAAAGTCACGATTGATTTTGTTGACGGCCCACGGAACGACGTTGTCAAAGTTTATGTTGATGGAAACCTGGTTCACACCGGCACTACCTGGGAAGACTATTTCCGTTGGTGTACGGAATCTGGTGGCGGCGTGCCAAATGATGCCGCCGCCGATCAGAGCCGCACGGTTGATTCTTTATTGTTCCGGGTTGGTGGCGCTGACGGATTTAACCATCCGGCAAACTTTGGCAAGGGCTTCTTGATTGACGGCCTTTCCTATTTATCAAGCCGAACGCCCGCTTCCGCCAATCAGTGCAAGAATGGCGGGTGGCAGAGTTTGACTCGCGCTGATGGAAGCACCTTCAAGAATCAGGGCGACTGCATCCAGAATGTGAACACTGGCAAATAGTTCTATGGAATACCGGGGCGGCCAGGACAACCGGCCGCCTCGGCTTATCTGGAACTTTACCGGCGTTACGACTGTTTTTTGTTTGCACAATCAATCCGCATGAGCCGAGCCCGAGGTCGGAAGTCTCTCTTGCAATATAGCACCGCCGGTGTGTGCGGACATTTTACGGTGCGTGTGGTGTTAGAAGCCCTAAGCTCAACTTCGTTTCTCTTGTCCGCTTACCGCTTCCCCCGAAACACCCGCGAAAAATTTAGTTCGAAGTCCTTTCGGCGTTGAAGTGTCTTCGCCGGTTTCTGGTTGTTATGACGACCACCCACTTTTCGAAAGGGAGAAATCAATGAATCTTAAGAAATTAGCGGTAATATTTTCGGTTTTAGTCCTGGCCTTGTTAGTAGGCTCAAGCATTTTGAAGGGAAGCAAAACACGCGCGGCGGGCCCCACCTGCACCGTGCCAGGTGACTACCCAACTATTCAGGGCGCGGCGAACGATCCAGGTTGCACCACGATCAACGTCCTTCCAGGTGTCTACAATGAAACTGTAACGGTGAATAATTCTACTACCATCAATGGCGCTCAGGCAGGCAACAATGATTTCGCTACGCGAAATGCGAATCCCGCAGCGGAATCAACTGTTAATGGCGCGACGCCGGTTGGCAGCGTCGCCGTCTTTAGGATCAACGCTGCGAATGTGACGATTAATGGCTTTACCGTCAAGAACACCGTTACTGCCGGCGCCGCTATGGGTATCACGGTCGCAGGTGGTGGGAATGATGCTGCAATTCTCAACAACATCATCGATTCGATTATTACGCCAGATACCGGTGGCAATGGCACCGCCCAGGCGGTATACCTAACAGCCGGCGGTCCCGATAATGTAAACATCTCAAACAATGAGATGAAGAACGTTCACAGTAACCGCTCCGCAAAGGGAGTTCTGGTCGGTGATAATGGCGGGACGAATCCAAGCTTGAATGTGACGGTTCAGGGAAACTCCATTCATGACGTAACGAGTGATACCAGGGGAGCTTACGGCGTGTCAGTTGCTACCGTTACGCCAGGCGCTTCCGGTCTCAAGGTACTCGACAATACGATCAATAATTTGACTGGCGGCGGCTGGGTCCACGCGGTCGGTCTGGAAGGCAATACGCCGGGCGTTATTGTCAACGGTAACTCGATAAGTAATCTCACTGATCTTTCCCCCACCGTGCCGAGTGATTCGATCGCGGTATTCTTCGAGTCAAATCCCTCCTTTAATACTGCGCAAGTTCACAACAACAATTTCAATTTGACATCAGCTTCGTATGGAATCGCCGTTCATCCGGCCATCGTGGGCTCCGGATCGGTTGATGGCAGTTGCAACTGGTGGGGTAGTGCCAGTGGTCCGACGGCGACGAGTAATCCTGCCGGGACGGGCACTCAAGTCAGTCCCAGGGTTAGTTATCAGCCTTGGCTAATTGCGCCGGCGCCGGGCGGGCTGTGCATTGGTGGCAACGTGCCTACCAACAAAGATCAGTGCAAAGACGACGGTTGGATGAATCTGGTCCGAGCCGACGGCAGCACCTTCAAGAATCAGGGCGACTGCATCCAGTACAAGAATACTGGAAAGTAGTTAAGAACATGCTAAGGCGGTCGGCCGCGAGTTGGCCGCCTTCTTTTTCAGAATGCTGATACCCCCGAAGTCTGCATTTTTTTGTACCGACTAGCGTTGGTTTGGACTTGGACTGCTCCGGGAACAGTTAGAGGGATACGATCGGTTTATAATTTTGCGCCTTCATATCCAATCTGAAGATTCTTTGTGTGACGCAAGCAGATCCGCTGATATGACTTTTTCCAACGCGTCACTTTTGACCAAGGAGGGAAGCAGCCGAAGGTTTGCTCCTATCCTTTTAACCTGAAAGGAAAACTATGAAATCAAGGAATAAATGGATTCCAGCTCTCGCAATTATCGCAACGTTAGGCTTTGCCGTTCTGCCGCTTAAATCGGTCTTTTCCGCGGGCCCCACCATCGTCGTAACTCCGACCAATCAACAGGGTTGGTCTACAGCAGACACCAGACCTGGTGGCGCGGTCAGTTTTGTCGTGGATAGCTCGGCGCCCTCCGGCGTGGGTGCGCTGCGACTGACCACGGACGCAACCACCGCAGCAAAAGCACAGTACCTGCACGCGGCCAGTACGCCTTTGGCAGATGTAACCGAGCTGAGCTATCACACGCGACAAATAAGTTCGCCGTTTGCTCAGGCGGATCCTTCATACCAGCTGGTGGTTTGTCTGGGTGGTGCGACCCCGTCAACTTGCACCGGCTTCACAACCATGGTCTTCGAGCCTTATGAAAACCCTGGAATGGGCACACCGGGCGGCGTGGTAATTCCGAATGTTTGGCAGCAGTGGGACGTGGATGCCGGACAGTTCTGGTCGTCCAGAACTTATAGCGACGGTGGCACGTGCAGCGTGACTGCGGGTTTCGGCGGTGCGCCTTTCTATTCGCTGGTAGCGCTCAAGAGTATGTGTCCGAATGCCGTGGTCGCGGGTTTTGGTGTGAACATCGGGACATTCAATCCTTCTTATGATGTTTATACCGATCTGTTCAATTTCAACGGCACAACCTACGACTTTGAACCGTACCTGGTCCCGACGAATAAGGACCAATGCAAGGACGGTGGTTTTCTAACCGCGAAGCGAGCTGACGGCTCCTCGTTCAAAAACCAGGGCGACTGTATCCAGTATGTGAATACCGGAAAGTAGTCGACCTCAAAAAAACCGGGGCGGGCGGCGCAAGCTGTCCGCCTTTCTTTCTTTTTGCCAGTCCCCAAGGTTCGAAAGGAGTCAATGAATGTTAAGAAAGAAACTCACGATTTTGCTCGGCGCGGCAACGTTAACCCTGGCGGCCAGCGTGGCTGCGAGCGCGGCCTGCTCTTTCACCACCGTAAAAAAAACGATGACCCTCAATGGTAACTGCACGACCACGTCGAGCATTATCGTTCCTAACGGCTTTACACTCGACGGCGCCGGCTACACCATTACCGCCAATGATCCGCTGCTGGGACACTTCACCGGAGGCGTAGTCCAGAACGGCGGGGCCAGCGCGAACGTCACTAATGTCACAATCACGGCGGTCGGCCTCGCGGATGTCTGTGATGCAGGCGCCCAGCGTTTGCGCGGAATCCTTTTTGACGGAGCTTCCGGATCGATCACCAACGTCAAGGTCCTGAATCTGAATCAGGGCCCGAGTGGCTGTCAGGAAGGCAATGCCATTGAGGTGCGCAACTTTGGTTCGTCGGCGACGACCAACCGCGTGACCATCGATGGCAATACTGCCATCGGCTAGTGCGCCTGAAAGCGCGAGTGGTCGGAGAGGTGCAAGTCCTCTTCAGGTAAACGCTCTCCGGCCTGTAACCGACTGCAACTGCGACGCCGCGAGGCGTGGTGGAGAGCAGCAGGA
>Ga0070694_100000187_pt1 | contig 32409 bp, 27 predicted proteins | sample KBSK1251metaG_FD_65470 | JGI IMG/M metagenome (GOLD analysis project Ga0070694, IMG submission 65470) | Corn, switchgrass and miscanthus rhizosphere microbial communities from Kellogg Biological Station, Michigan, USA - KBS K1-25-1 metaG | ecosystem: Host-associated > Plants > Roots >...
TCGTCGCCGGCAAGGCGCAAGATCGCCCCATCGATGTCGAGCAGGTAGAGCTGCCCCGTCGCGTCCTGCGCGAATGAACTCACGTGGCGCCGGGTCTCGAGGAGCATGCGGGACGTCCAGGTCCCATTCTCGAACCAGAGACCCCAAATCGTGCCCGAGCAGTAGTCCCCGTAGACGTAGACGCCTGCGAGCCCCGGCCACGCGTCGCCGCGGTAGACGTGGCCGCCGACGACGGAACAGTGGCGGCCCGCGTGCTCGTACTCCACGACGGGGGCCACGAGGTCTCGCGCCTCGCCGGTCGAGTAGCGGCGCGTCCCCTCGAAGAGGTCCCAACCGTAGTTCTCTCCGCCGCGGCTCGTGTGCGGCGCGTAGTCGACCTCCTCGACCTGGCTCTGGCCTACGTCGCCGATGTAGAGGTCGCCCGTCGAGCGGTCGAAGCTGAACCGCCAGGGGTTCCGCAGGCCCCACGCCCAGATCTCGCCGCGGCCGCCCCCGTGGGCGAACGGGTTGTCGGCGGGGATCGTGTACGCGTCGCCCTGCACGTCGAGGCGCAGGATCTTGCCCAGGAGGACCTCCTTGTCCTGTCCGTTCTCGCTGGCCGCTCCGCCGGCGCCCGTGCCTCCGTCCCCGAGACCCACGTAGAGCATTCCGTCGGGGCCGAAGAGGACGTGGCCTCCGTTGTGGTTCGGATAGGGTTGGTCGACGGACAGCAGCGTCTTGGCGCTCAAGGGGTCGGCCCGGTCCGGGTCGAGCGCGAGGCGCGTGTAGCGCACGACCTGGGTGTCGCCCGAGCGGTCGGTGTAGTCGACGTAGAGTCGACCGTTCGACGCGTAGCCGGGGTCGAGGGCGAGACCCAGCAGTCCCTGTTCGCTCCCTCTCGTGACGTCCGTTCGGAGGTCGAGGAACGGGGCCGAGGCCAACGTCCCGTCCTTCCAGACGCGCACGAGTCCGCCCTTTTCGGCGATGAGGAAGGAGCCGTCGCCGCGGTCCACCATCTGGACGGGCTGGTCGAGGCCTTCGGCGAACGGGAGGAGGCGCAAGTTTGGGTCGCGGGCCGCTGCCTCATCCGAGCCGGGGCCGGCAGGCGAAGGCGTGCGTCCGGGCGAGCTGCCGCCGAGGCAGGATGACGCGACGACGAGCAGCCCCGCGAGGACCCACAAGCGCATGCGAGGTGCCGCATACGCACGCGTGTATTCGGGCACGTCGACGCAAAGTTGTTATACTCACGCCTTGACTCTCGCGGGCGATTCGAATGCGTACCTTTGCCATTGTCCTCCTCATGGGCGTCGCGGCCATGGCCGGCTGCACGGAGGCGCCCCAGATCCAGTCCGTCACGGACAAGTCCGACGTTCCCAGCAACCTGCTCAAGGAGGGCCGCGACCTTCGAAAGGAACTGCTGGCGACGGACGTCATCGAGGCGCCCGAGTGGCACTTGGGCGACCACTTCGGCCACCACGTCTTCTTCACGGGCGGGCCCGACGGCGGCTTCCACATCAACACCATCGTGGTCAAGGACCAGGGCGACAAGTGGCTCTTGGCCACCGACGACAAGCAGATGGCCAAGCTCGAGTCCGTCTTCGACATCCCGATCATCGGCGAGATCGTCAAGAAGGACCTCTCGAGCACGGGCTTCGGCTCCGCATGGGAACCCTACAAGTTCCCCCTCAAGCAGGGCGCCACGTGGACGCGAAAGGTGATGGTCGGCGACACGTTCGGCGGAGGCGAAGAGATCACGGTCAAGTACGACGTCGTCTACAACCCGGCCATCACGACGCCCGACGGAGACCGTCCCGGCTTCGACATCTTCGGCCGGACCGAAGACGGCAAGCTCCTCTACGCGTACGACTTCGTCCCCGACATCCAGTGGTACGCGCACTTCTACGAGTACGACCTGACCACGGACGCGCCCGAGGACTACAACTTCCACGTCATGTCCATGGGTCACGGGACCGGCTGGACGGGCGCGTACTACGTCGACATCTCGAAGGTCCTCCTCGCGGACGACCACGGGATGGTGCCGCCCGGCGCCTACGTCGACCCCAAGCCGTACCTCTCCGCCACGGTCGACGCGTCGGCCACGTACGTCTACGCGTTCGCCTACTCCGCCGCCTGGATGGGCGTGCAGGAAACCATCGTCTTGGACCCCGACAACAACCGGCACGAGTTCCAGGCCATCGGCAAGGACCTCGAAGAAGAGAACGCGGCCGTGACCGTCGGCGAGATCGACGTCCCCGCCAAGGCCGGCGAATGGAAAGTGGTTGCGGCCGGCGCGGGCGGCGCCGCCGTCTGGGGCGTCCACATGTGGCAAGTCACCGAGACGACCGCGACGCTCTAACAGGACAACAGGTCCGCGCAGTCGACTTGGGCCTCGGGCACGCAGACGCCTGAGTGCCACTTCTGGCTCAAGAAATCACCACGATCGATGCCGTCCACGCTCGGGGCCATGAGGCGGCCGAGGGGGGAGGCGTCCTCACGCAACCACGGGTCGAACCAGGCGCGGGTGTAGTGTTCGAGCCGGTAGGGACCCTGACGATGGTCGCCATGGATGCGCGCGCGAACGTCTCGGGGACGGGGGCGAAGAGTCGGCGTTGAAGGAGGGCGCCCGTGGCCCACGGGCAGAGCATGAAAAGAGGGCCCCGTCGCATGAAGGCAGGCCGCGCGGCGCGTTCTTGAACCTTGCCGATGCCGGCGTACTGGGTGGGGAGAGAGGAAGAGGGGGGCGAGGCTCGCCCCCCTCGGGGGGTCCGTTCCTTCAGATGACGGCGTTGTTGGCGAGCTTCGAGGGCTCGGCCACGAGCAGGCGGTTGCCGATCGCGGCCTGGGCCGTCGCGTCTCCGTCCGTCTCCTGCAGCAGGGTCGCCTTGACGACGATCGTGTGCTCTCCGGAGCCGAGGTTGAGGCGGAGCCAGTTGAACGCGTTGGCGTCCTTCGTGGCGATGTAGTCGTCCTCGATGTCCTGGCCGTCGCCGTTCGGCTGGAGGAGGGTGTCCTCGGCGTCCTCGACCGTGCGCTGGTAGGCGCGGTTGCAGAAGGTGACCTTGTCGTCCTCGGTGCCCGGCGTGGGATTGGCGCTGTCGCTGTTGACGGGCACGATCGCGCCGTCGATCTCGACCCAGGCGCGGATGTGGCCCGCGGCCATGGCGCTGTCCGTGCCGCCTTCCTCGGAGGGGCCGGTCGTGAGCTGCGTGAAGATGGAGCACTCCATCGTCACCGACAGGATGAGGTCGGTGGGCCCGGACGTCTTCATGGACGCCGACAGGATGGTGGTTTCCGCGTTCGGTCCCATGACGACGAGCTTGGAGCCCGAGGCGACGACCTTGTCCGCGGGTTGGGCCTGGGAGCCTCCCTGGGCGTTGACGATGAGGCCAGCGCAGAGGATTCCGACGATGGCCAGCGCGCCGACGAGCTTCCAGGATACACGCTTGGGGGTTGCAATCTTTGCGACCATGGGTTGTTTCCCATCTGGCCAGCCGAATCCACAATTTAATCGCGGCACGAGAGTTCCGGTTCTCGCGAGCGTCGCTGCGCTTTCGGAGCGAACCCGCGACGAGTACATCGTTGCCGCCGACGCGCAACTCCGTCAATAGAATCCCGTGGGCGTCGCGATGGGCCGCGATCCAGGCCCGCCGTTCGTCGAGGGCGGCAGGCGCGCCAAGTAGTCCTCGTAGAGGTGGACCTTCGTCGGCACGGCGAAGGGCACGTTCGGGCTCGCGACGATGGCCTCCCCCGGTTCGAGCGTCTGGATTTCTCGACCCAACGCCGACAGGTCCTGCTTGGCGCTCTGGGAGACGATCTCGCGGTCGCGGGCGTCGCTCAAGCCGAGGATGAAGTACGTGTTGAACTGGGACAGGAGCTCCTCGGGGATGAGCTTGGGTTGTTGCGTGACGGCACAGAGGCCCGTCTTGAACTTGCGGCCCTCGCGGGCGATCTGGGCGAAGATGGACGGCTCGCCCTCCTTCGTCACGAGGACACGTTGGGCCTCCTCGAGCGCGATGAGGCAGGGAGGCAGGCTCTCGAAGCGGGCGCGGTCCTTGTAGAGGCTCTTGTTGCGGTGGAAGAGCGTCCGGGCAAGGATGGCGCTCACGAGCGTCTCCTCCGTCTCGTAGAGGCCGCTCGTGTCGACGAGGACGACGCGAGCTTCGTCCAACGCGCGCAGGACCTCGCTCGTCGCCGTGACGGCCCCGTCGCGGTGCACGACGTCGTACGCGAGGATCTGCTCCGCGCGGCGCTTGAGGACGCTCAACGTGCCTTCGAAGAACTTCTTCGGGAAGTCAAGTTGGATCTCCTCGAGCGGCTTGTCTGCCAACTCGACGAGCCACCCGTCGCCGTAGAGTTCGACGACGGCCCACAACGCCTCTTCTTGGGCGTTCGAGAACTGGAAGATGTTGCGGACGTCCGAGGCGCGGATCTCGTACGCGCTGATCTTGAGCTGGTTGTACGCGCCGGCAAGCGGCCGGCAGCTGAAGACGGCCAGGCGCTCGGCGGCCAACGGGTGTTGGCTCAGACCCTGGAGCTTGCGCCCATCGGGCAAGAGTCCAGCGCCGCCATCGTAGTACTCGCCGTGGGGGTCGAAGACGAGGACGCCGTAGCGGCGACTTTCGAGGAGGCTCCCGAGGAGCCGCTTCATGAGGTTGCTCTTGCCCATGCCGGTCGTGGCGAAGACACCCAGGTGGTACGGCAACCACTTGCCGTGCACGCCGACGGCGTAGGGGAGCACGTCGCTGCCGCTCCGGATGTCCCCGATGGGCAGATCCTGCTCGAACGCGTGGAGGAAGGCCAGGTCGTCGACCTGGAGGCGGCAGACGCGGCTGAAGTGGAGCGGGAGCGTCTTGGGCTTTCGCAGCACCGATCCTCCTTGGGCGGCGGTCTCGAGGAATCCCAAGGGTTGGGCGAGGGCCAGCGCGAAGAGTCTCGCTTCGCGGTCGTGGAACGGCAGGGCCTTGCCTTCGCCGTCGAGGCGTAGCATGTTCCCGGCCAGGCGTTCCGACCAGTCGTCGTGGGCGGACTCTGCGCCGTGGCGGATGTCGGTGACGCGCAGGAGGAACCGGCGGTCCGTGCCCTCCTCGACGCCCACGAGGAGTTCCCCGAGGGCCACGTGGGTGCCGTAGGGGACGCGGAAGGCGATCTCCGTGACGCCGTGCCCGACGAGGCGGCCGACCTGGGCTTCCTCCGCCCCGCTGACTCCCGCCCCCGATGAAGTGATGGGGTTCCCTCCTTGGGATCGCAAGATGAGGCGCACGCATAAGAAGGTGGGGGAGGGGATGGGTGAAAGTCGCTAACGGGAGGGTACGGGCTTCATACATGGGGTCTCCGCAACGGTTGATACGCCCCTGCCGGCTGGCTGCGCCGGCCAGGGTGGGCCACATGAATTCCCGACGTGCAGCGCAAGTCCTTCTCGTGCTTGGTTTGTCAACCGTACTCCTCGTTCCGGCGGCGTCCGCGTCCTCGCGGATGTACGTCCTGGGCTTGGACGGGCTCCTGATCGTCTGCAATCCGCTCGGACTCGGCTTCGACGTGGGCGGCGCGTGCCTGCCGTCGGGCTTCATCGTCCCCGTGGATGACGGGACAGGCACAATCGAGATCCGCGACGCCCTCCTCAACCCGACGAGCGCCTTCTATTGCCAAGACGGCAACGCTGACGCCATGTGTGATGGCGCCTCGGTGCCGTTCTGCGACTCGATCGTGCTCACGAGCGGTCAAGACTGGAACCCGGGTGTCGAGGTGCTGGTCCTCATCGCCGGCCCGCTCTTCGGCAACCCGCTGCTTTCGCCCTGCGGAGCCCTCAGCCTGGGGACGACGGGCCTCGTCGTGAGCGAGTAGCGGCTACTCGCCCATCGTCAGGACGTCACGGCCGCGGCCGAAGAGACGCAGACTGTAGAGGCTTCCCCGGTGGCGCGCCACAAGGGCCTCCAGTTGGTTCTTGAGGTCCGCCGATTGGTCGCCGGCGAAGTGGACGTGGTCGTGGATACGCGCGAGCGGGTACGGATACCCGAGGTACGCGACGTCGTTGCAGTGCGCGGCGACGAGGGCCAGCACGTCCCGGTCCGGCGCATCGCAGGCCGCGACGTCCACGCGGTAGACGGGTGCTCGAGTGTCGAAGCGGGCCGCGTACGTCGAGAAGGGTCCCGTGCGGGAGAGGGCGTCGCCGACGTCCACCGCGAACGAGGCGGGCGCATGGGCAGCCACCGCGTGCTGCTCGACTTCGATCGTGAAGGGCAGGATGCCGTCGAGGCTCAGCGACGTGTCCTTGGAGAACGCGACGACGTGGACGCCCATGCGGCGCGCGGCGCCCAACAAGCTTGCGACGAGGCCATCCGATTCGGCCTCCTCATCGAGGGAGCCGTCGACGAGGAGCAGGTCTCCCACGCGCAGGCGCACGAGGGCGCGACGGGCCATGTCGAACTCGGCCACGCGCCGCAGGGCCTCGCACCAGGGACGCACCCACTTCGAGCCCGCGACGCGCGGCATCGGGGGTCCGCCGCCCCAGTCGTGCTCCTTCGTGAACTGGCGCCAGACGTCGCCCACGCCCTTGCGGGTCAGGAGCCGGACCTCGTTGATGGGAACGGCGTCCACGTAACGGTCGGGTGGTTCCCGTAGGGTATACCCGGCCCTCAATGCGACGACGCCGGAACTGCCGAGGTCCACGAGGATGCTCTGGCCCCCGTCGACCGCGGCGGCGCGCACCGGGCCGTCCGTGGCCGTGATGGGTTCGAAGCGGAAGCGTGGCCCGGCGCCGGGGGCGGAAGGGTCGACGCCGACGAGTTCGCCGACGACTCCCTCGACGCGGGGCGGGGACGCGGCCACGATTCTCCCAATCCGCGCCGGATTAAGTAGGCCTCGGGGACGCGAGTGAAAGTGGACCCGCCGAACAAAACCTTATACGCGCGACGGTTTTGGTGCGGCTCCGCATGGGCAACGTGAGCAACCTCCTCTTCCGCAACCTCGAGGCGCGCCGCCTCGTCAAGCTTGAGCCGCGCCCTGTGCAGGTCCGCATCGACAACAACCTCATGGTCACCGTCATCAAGGCGGCCGGCCCGGACTCGTGCCAGATCGAGTTCAACTATACCGCGACGTACGGCTCCCTCGGTTTCATCAAGATCGAAGGCGAGTTCGTCTACGCCGGCCCGCACGCCGCCCAGGCGGCCAAGGAGTGGGAGACGAAGCGCCAGATGCCGGGCGAGGTCGCGAGCGAGATCCACACGAACATCATGCACGCATGCATCCCCGAGGCCGTCACGCTCGCGCGTACCATCCAACTGCCGCCGCCCATCCCGTTGCCCCAGGTCCGCTTCGACAAGCCCCCACAAGGGGGGGCTCCGGCTCCGACGGGAGCCCACTCCCACCCCGAGTTCGGCTAGACCGACGTCGGGTTCGCCGCTGTGGCCGAGGACGATTGCCACGGGCGCATGGTCGGCCTGGCATCCGCATCGCCGGCCGGGAAGAGGAGCGTCTCGCGGCCTTGTCGGCGCCGCTCGAGGAGGCCTTCCGATTCAAGCGTCCGGGCCAACTTCGACGTCCGTGGGCCCGACACTCCGAGGGCCTGGGCGCAGGCCGCGACGGGGCGTCCGGGGCTCGCCCGCACGAGTTCATGGAGGCGACGCAGCGGCTCCTGACGGAGCAGGGCCAGCCTTCTCGCCTTGGACGCGTCGATCTTCGCCGAGGAGAAGTAGCATCGCAGGCCCGGCGTGGCCACCGAAAAGACGAACCCCTCGCGTTGCAGGACGCCGAGATGGTACAAGGCGTGGCCTTGGCCCAAGTGCAGGGTCTTGGCGATGCCGCTCAAATGGATGCCCGGGTCGTCCTGGACGAGGTCCATGATGTTCCGTCGACGAGGCTGATCTAGGGCGCGGTCGCGGACGAGTCGAGAGAAGAGGCCGACGAGGGGCCAGCGAAGGTGCTTCCAGAACAGGTAGCCCAGCCCACCGACGGTCCCGGCGCCGGCTGCAGCGCCCGCCATCATGATTCCGGGAGCGAGAATGATCGACATGGGGTCTCCGTACGGGCCGGCCGCTTTTACCGTCATTGGTGGGATCTGTTCCCCGTCGCACCGGGCCCGGTTCCCGCATGCCGCCGGTCCTACGTCGTCGGCTTCGGACCCACGGCGACGTGGAAATTGAAGTTGGGGTGCTGGAGGGCGCCCCACACGCGCAGCCACAGGAGGAGGCCCGCCTCCATGCCGCGCGCCGCGGAGAGTTCGCCCAGGTCCATGACGTTGGCCGGCTTCCAGCCGAACTCGGTCTGGAGCAGCTTCGAGACGCGCTCGCGGGCGGTCGCGTCGTTGCCGGCCACGAAGGCCGTGTGGTCGCCGGGCACGTGGCCCGGGTTCACCATGATGGGGGCGCTCATCGTGTTGAGCGACTTGACGACCTTCAACCTCGGGAACGCGCGTTGGACCTGTTCCGCCAGCGAGTCGGAGTGGGAGACGAAGAGCGTGGGCGGCATCCCCTTCGAGAAGTCGAGCGGGTTCGAGACGTCGACGAGGATCTTGTCCCCGAGAGCGGCGGCGCCCGCGCTCTTGAGCGCGTCCATCGAGGCCGCTCCGAGGGTGCAGTTGAACAGGATCTCGCCCGACTTGACCGCGTCCGCGAACGTGCCCGTCTTCGCCTTGGCGCCCTTGCCGTGGGCCCAGGCGACGGCCTTCTCGTTGCCCTTCGTCCGCGACCCCATCGTGACCTCGTGGCCGCGCTCGAGGAGCTTGGTCGCGATGGCCTGGCCCACCATGCCCGTGCCCAGGACGCCGAACCTCATGCGGGCGCGATTGTGCACCCGCGCATGAGGGTTTGGGTTCAGTCGTGCGGTCAGAGTACGAGCGTGTCCCCGGCTCGCTGAGCGTCCCAACGCCTTTTTCCGCCAAGCATCCTGTCTCCACGCGTGGACCTCGACCTCAAAGACAAGACTGTGGCCGTGATGGCCGCCAGCCAGGGCCTAGGCCTCGCCGCCGCGCACGCCTTTGCCCGAGAGGGCGCGCGCGTCGCCGTGTGCGCGCGGCGAAGGCCCGAACTCGATCGCGCGGTGAAGGGATTGCGCAAGCACAAGGCGCCCGTCGCGGGCGTCGTCGCGGACGTCTCCCGCTCCGACGACATCAAGGCCTTCGTCGACGCCGCGCTTGAGCTCGGCGAGGGATCGCTGGACGCTCTCGTCTGCAACAGCGGCGGCCCACCCGCCAAACGCTTCCACGAGCTGGCCGACGACGACTGGTCGCGCAATTTCGAACTCCTCGTCCTCAGCAACGTGCGCGCCATGCGCGCCGCATTGCCCCACCTCGAGAAGGCGCGCGGCGCCGTCGTCAACATCGTCTCGTCCTCCGTCAAGCAGCCCATCCCCCAGCTCATCCTGAGCAACAGCCTCCGCATGGCCGTGGTGGGGCTCGCCAAGTCCCTCGCCCTCGAGTACGCGCCGCGGGGCGTGCGCATCAACAACGTGTGCCCCGGAAGCTTCGAGACGGACCGAATCCTCGAACTCGTCGAGGTCCAGGCGAGGGAGGCCGGGCGAAGCGTCGGCGAGGCCAAGGCGGAACGCGCGCGCGAGATCCCGTTGGGCCGCATGGGTCGACCCGAGGAACTCGCGGACGTCATCGCGTTCCTGGCCAGCCCGCGGGCCTCGTACGTGACGGGAGCGACGATCAGCGTCGACGGCGGCGTCGTGCGCTGGACCTACGGCTAGGCAACCCTTATCTTGGCACACACGGGTGTGCGAGGGATGCGTGCGCGGCACCTGGCGGCCCTCCTGGCTCTCGTCCTCTCCGGTTGCGCGGGCACGCAGGCGCCCGCTCCGGGCAGCGGATTCGACCCCTACTGGTCCGAGCGCGCGCTCCCCTACGGTCCCGGGCACGACCACGCGGACGCGTCGCAGCACCGCAACCTCTCCACGCCCAACTTCGACGTCGTGGGCTACGATCCCCTCCTGAGCCCGTACTACGGCGGCCGGACCGCCGGCGGCTACCTCTGCGGCGACGCCTCACGCGTGGCCGACGGGCGTCGCATCGCCGCCGTCGAGAGCCGCAGCGACGTCGGGTTCGCCTTGGCCGACGTGACGGACCCGGCGCGTCCCGTGTGGCTGGGCGAACTCGTCATGAAGACCACGCACGTCTACGACGTCGTCGTCGTGCCCGACGGACGTCACGTCGTCCTCGTCACGAGCCAACTCTACCCGGACCAGGTCGCCCCGTCCCTCTTGGCAAGCGCAGGCGTCGAGTCAGGCCTCGAATGGCGCGACGCGTGCGCCAACCACGCCGTCCCGGTGCGGTGGGCCGCCGAGGAGGACCCCGCGCCCCGGCCCATGAGCGTCCTCCTCGTCGACATCCAAGACCCGCACAACCCCACGATCATCGACCAACAACCCCTGGCGGGCTACGGCCACAGCGCGTTCTCGATCATCCTCGACGGGCGCACGTGGGTCATGGTCACGACCGAGGGACCCCAACCCGAGACGAGCGCCTACGAATTCTACGAGGTCGCCTCGACGCCGGCCGGGGCCCGCCTGAGCCTCCTCTCCACGTACAAGCCCATGGACCGGGCCGACGCGCCGGGCAAGGTCGGCCCCGGAGGCCACGACGGGTGGCTGCACAAGCACCCCGTCACGGGCAAGACCGTCGCGTACATCGCCGGCGGCGACCTCTTCGGGATCCTCGACCTCACGGACCCGCGCACGCCCACGCTCATCGGGTCGTGGACGGATGCCGTCCCGGGCCGACCGGGCCCGGTGGCCAACTTCCACTCTGTCTTCCCCCTGCCGGCGCTGCGCGATGGGCGCCACTACACGCTCTTGGGGCCCGAGTTCGGCGACCATCCCCTGGACACGCCGAGCGGCATCCTCTGGGTGCTCGACACGACGGACCCCGCGGACATCTTCGAGGTCGCCGCCTGGACGTTGCCCCACGAGGCCGAGTGGTCGGGGACGTACATGTTCTCCAACCACTACTTCAGCGTCGTCGACCAGACCGCCTTCATCAGCATGTACCACGGCGGCGTCTGGGCCATCGACCTCTCGCCGATCGGGCGCGCGTCGTTCGTGAGCCTTCCCAGCATCGGCGTCTTCCTCGCCGACCGCTCGCCTCCGCAGCCCTCCGCGCAGGTCCACCGCTGGTATCCGACCCACGAGGAGATCCTCGCCCTCGACGACGGCCACCTCGTCACCTACGATTCGAACACGGGGCTCTACGTGCTAGCCTTCGACGCGTCGAGACCCGCGCCTGGACCCACGCCGTGGCCGATCGAACCCGTCACGCGCCGACCCGCATGAGCGCGAGAGGCTACTGTCGCACGTGCGACGCCGCACGCGAGGTGGAGGGGACGTGGCCCGGCCGCTGCACGACATGCCGGACGCCCGTCGAGGAACACCCGGTCCCCGACGTCGTCGCGCCGCACCTCCGCCTCCTCTTCGTCGGCATCAACCCCGGCGTGATGACGGCGCGCACGCGGGCCCACTTCGGCAACCCCCTCAACCCCTTCTGGGCGCTCCTCCAGGAGGCCGGCCTCACGCCGAAACCCCTGCGCCCCGGCCTCCAACGCGACCTTCTCGGCCTGGGCATCGGCGTCACGAACGTCGTGACGCGCGCGACGCCCGGCTCGGCGGACGTGACCCGCGAGGACATCCTTCGTGGCCGCGAACGCCTCGCCAGACTCGTGGCCGACATGAAGCCGCAACGGCTCGCCTTCGTCGGCAAGCAGGCCTATTCGATGACCACGGGGAACGCCAGCCCGCCTTTGGGCCCCCAACACGAACCCGTCTTCGACCGGCCCGCCTTCGTCTTGCCTTCGACGAGTCCCGCCAACGCGAGCGTCAGCCGCACCGAGAAGCTGCGCTGGTTCGCCGCACTCCAAGAACAGGTGGAACGAGGCGCCGTGTCAGGCGCGAAGAAGGGGAGAGGAGGGACCGGCCGAACGTGACACGGCCCCGCCCACTCAATCATGCTCGCCGGACGTATATGGCCAGATTGGAAACGCCCGTGGACTGGAATGTGCCTTTCCGCGGCGCCGGCCGCGGGTCGCGATAGCGGGAACCTTGCACGCGTTCCACGTCAATGTGGGATGAAGCCCGACAGGACCCAATCGACGTCGCTGCCGGTCCAGGCCGCCAATTCGGCACGCCACGTGCCCGTCATGGGCCAGCGGTCGATCCAGCACATGATCTCGGCGCCGCCGTCGCATTGGGCGACGAGGGAGCCGTCGGACGCGTAGACGGAGAAATGCAGGTAGTTGGCCTGCAGGTAGGCGAGGCTCGCGCCGGAGTTCCAATGGACGTGGATCCAGCCGGGCGCGGTCGGCATCGCGTCGACGTCGAAGGTCACGGTGGCGCCGGCGGGGCCGACCGGGTTCGTCTTCGCGGCGACGGGTCCCGCGATGTGACCGCTCGTCTTCCAATGCTCGTCCGGTCGGTCCTCGCGCATCGCGTCCACGACGACAGCGTCCGATCGCCAACCCGCCGGAAGCGCCGGGTGCGGCGGCAGCCTGGGCGCCGCGTGGTCGCCGCCTAGGCGCCAGAAGAGGGGCAGGAGCTCTTGGGGCGTCGCGTAGCCCTTGAGGTCGATGGGTCCGCGATACTCGACGCCGCTGGCGAGGTCGAGCCATCGGCCCTCGGGCAGGTGGATGTCGCGTTGGGTGCGACCCGCGTAGACTTGGGGCGCGATGAGGAGTTGGTCGCCGAGTTGGTACTCGTCCCACAGGTTGAGCACGGCGGGGTCGTCCGGGTGGTCGAGGACGAGCATCCGCACGAGGGGGACGCCCGTGGCGTGCGTCTTCTCGGCCTCGTGGTAGATGTAGTCGAGGAGTTGGAGGCGGACGTTGGAATAGTACCGGTACGTGGCGGTGGCCGCCGCGTCGTAGTCCCAGGGCGCGCGCGGGTGGTCCCACGTGAGGTGCATCTTGTACCAGGAGCCGAAGACGTTCACTTGCATCTGCCGCAGGAACTCCTCGCGGTCCATCGTGCCGGAGAGGCCGCCTTGGTCGAAGGTCCACCAAGGGAGGCCCGCGTTCGAGTTGGACAGGCTCGCGATGAGGTTGCGCCGCAGCCACGGGAAGCCGCTGCCTTGATCGCCGTTCCATAGGCCGGAGGCGAGTTGGCTGCCGAGGCCGCCCGAGCGGCTGATCATGGCGCCCTCGCCGCGCGCGGCCACGAGGTCGTCGTAGAGCGCGCGGTTGTAGAGCATCGCGTTCGAGTTGTGGCGTTCGACGCCGAGCGTACCGTCCGAGAAGTGCATGTCGGGCACGGGCTCTTCGCCGCCGTCGGCCTTGTACCCGTCGATGCCGAGCGAGAGCAGCGATTGGTGTTTGGCCTGCCACCAGGCGCGCGCCTCGGGGTTCGTGAAGTCGACGATGCTGACGCCCTGCATCCAGAAGGTGAGGGCGCCCGAGTTCTGGGGCGAGATGACGTACGGGGCGCCGGTGGCGTCCTTGGCGAAGTAGCCCTTGGCGGCCGCCTCGGGCCATTCCGTGTTGGCGACGCCCACGGCGGGCGTCTCCCACATCATGACCTTGAGTCCCTTCGCCTTGAGGTCGTGGACGAGGCCGGCGGGGTCCGGGAACATGGCGGGGTCCCACACCCAGCGGGCGCCCATCCACCAGAGCGTGGTCCAGTCCTCGACGACGACGCTGCGGATGGGGATCTGGGCGGCCTCCAGGTGGGCGATGTAGTCGCGCATGGCGGCCTCGCCGCCCTTGATCGTGCCGTCGTGGTTGCCGTAGACGCCGTCGACCCATTGCTCGAAGCTCCACTTGGGGGGCAGGTTGGGTCGTCCGACGATGTCCGAGAAGCGTTCGAGGACCTTCTTGGGTGAGCCGGGGGCGAAGAGGTAGAGGTCGAAGGGCCGGGCGGAGGGGTCCGTGATGCGCGCCTCGCCGGGGTCGGAATCCGCGAGGTCCCATTCGACGTCGCCGGTGGAGTTGACGAGGGCGCCCCAGCCGTGTTCGGTCCAGAAGAAGGGCACGGAGTAGTAGCCCATGCCCTTGTCGGCGTAGTTGCCGTCCTGCGTGCAGTCGCAGATCCAACTCCGGAGCGTCCAACCGCCTTGTTCGGGGACGTTGAAGCGTTGGCCGAGTCCGTAGAAGTGGGTGTCCGCGGCGACGGCGAGGCTCACGCGGGTGAGGTCGGTGTCGTACGCGGGCATCCAGTGGCTCTTCCACGACGCGTGCGCTTGGTGGGCCACGGGTGCGTCGCCGCTGGCCGTGACGAGTCGGCGACCGGCGTCATAGAGTCGCCACGCGAACGGGGAATGGTCGACCTCGAGCGTGAGGGCGTCCGTGCGAAGGATCGTGCGGCCCGGGATGGCGTACGTGAGGGGTCGCACGCTGGCTTCGAGGGGGCGCTCGTCGCCGGCGTCGAACGTGAGGCGCACCGTCTCGTCGTTGGGGAAGGCCACGCGCATCGCGTGCAGGGTCGAATCGGCGAAGGCAAAGGAGACGCCCTCGCCGTCCCACGATGGCGGGCCGCGGGCCAGGTGCGTGGGCGACGACCAAGGGGCCTCCACATCGACCGCCCAGCTCGCGCTGGCGGGAAAAAGGCCGGCGCCAAGGCTCAGCGCCACGAGCAGGAGCACGGGAAGGCGCATCGTCCGGGCGCGACGTGGTTCCGCCGATACTTAAGGCAAGCGCCACGTTGTGCGGGGCCCGTGGCCCTTTTGCCCGCCCTCCTGCGGGGCGCCTGGTCTGGCGCCCGGCTCCGTTGTCCCCGGTGCGGCCAGGGCCGGATCTTCCGGACCCGCTTCACGGCCAACCGCCTCTGCCCAGCCTGCGGGTACGAGTTCCTGGCCGGGCGCGGCGAGTTCACGGGTGCGCTCATGCTCGCGCAGGGCGTCATCATGGTGGCGGCCGCCATCGCCTACGTCGTCATCCGGGCGCGCACGGATTGGGACTCCACTCTCGTCGGGGTGGGTCTCATCGCCTTCCTGGTCCTCGCCCCGCTGGTCTCGTACGCGCGCCTCAAGGGCATCTGGATCGGCATCCTGTACGGAAGCAGCCGCGCCTAGGGCGACGGCCGCAGGACGAGGATCCCGGAGCCCATGTCGATGGCGTACGCGACGCCAGCGTGCGGCACGAACGTCTCGATGTCGACCGCCCAGTCGCCCGTGCGGCCCGGGTCGCCCACGCTCCGCTGCCAGGCGGCGGCGGGATGGAGGTCGGGCAGCGAGAGGATCCACGCGCCGCCATGGTATTGGCTCGCGTAGACGTGCCCGCCAGAGACAGTGAACTCGTGCGGGCTCCACAGGAGGGCCTCGGCGTTCGTCGGGTTCGGAGCCAGCGTCCACCGGGCGACCTCCATCGGGCGCGCGGGGTCGCTCACGTCCAGCGCCCGGTACGTCCCGGTGGGTTCGGCCGCGAACGTCTCGGGCGCCAACACGGCGAACAGCTTCCCCGCGATGAGTTCGTCGCCGGCCTTGAACGTGTGGACGTGGTCCGCCGCGTCGAGCGCCGTGACGCGGCCCAGCGTCGTGGGTCGGCGCGGGTCGCTCACGTCGACGAGGTAGCCGCCCGCGTCCCAGTACGCCACGTACAGGATGTCCTGATCCGTGAGCGGGTTGCGCGCGACGAAGAGGTCGTGCGGGAACGTCTGCCCGCCCACGACCTCCGACGGCGACCACTGCGCGACCTCTTCCAATCGGGGCGTCGACGGGTCGAAGCGCAGGACGGCGACGTGGTTGAGCGTCGAGGCCTGCCCGCCGATGGCGGGCCGCGCGGCGCGGTCCTGGATGATGGAGGCGAAGACCCACACGGTGCCGTCCCGGCCCGTCCATGGCGCGACGTTCACGACGCGCACGGGCGCCGGGTAGAACGCGGCGAGGCGGGGCGCGTCGGGGCTCGTGACGTCCACGACCTGGAGGCCCCGCGCCGGACCCGCGATGGTCTCGCTGCGCAGGTCCTCCTGCAGCGCACCGGCCGCGCTGTTGGCGTCTGTGTTCCCGTTGGCCGTGAGGAAGACGAAGCGTCCGTCGGGGCTGAACTTCGTGTACCAGTTGTCCTCCGAGCCGCTTCGGTAGCGTCCGAGGAGTCGCACGTGCGCGGCGTCCCGGACGTCGAGGAGGAGGAAACCGCCGGAGCTCGCGCCGGCGCGGCCGTTGACCGTGACGGTGGCCAGGTCGCCGTGGAATTGGATGTCCGAGAGGCGACCGAGCTCCTCGCCCAGGAGCGTGGTCGCGTCGACGAACGAGACGAGGTCGAGGCCGATGGACGCGTTGTGCTGGGAGGGGTCGCCATGATCGTGGTCGACCTCCACCGTGAACTCGAAGGTCGGGCCCGCGGGAGCGGGCGGGGAGTGGGGGGCGGCGCACCCGGCAAAAAGGAGGAAGACGAGGAGCGCGCGTCTCACGTCTCGCCCATGTGGGGCGCGGCTCAAATGGGTTGCGTCAACCCAGGGCCCACGCCGCCACGGCGTACTGGCACTCGACGCGGCCCGGAAGTCCTGGGCCACGCACCATGCGCAGGCAACGCTGCGCCGTCGGCGCGTAGCCCGAGGCGGGGAGCACGCGCTCGATGTGGGGGTTGGCGTCGAGGACGTCGAGCGTGGCGGGCGTACCTGCGGACTCCGTGGCGTGCAGGAGCGCCCGCGCCGCGCCGGGGTCGTCCGCGACGAGGGGTCCGACGTACTCGCCCTGGCCCAGCGCGTAGCCGGCGAGCCGGCCCGAGGCTCGGTCGTAGGCCACGAAGGCGCGACCCGGGAAGTCGGCGAGGACCGCGGCGATCCAGGGCGCGCGGTTGGCGCCGAACCGGGACCGGTCGAAGGCCGCGATCTCCATGAGTTCGGCGCCCGAGGCGGGGTAGACGGCGTGCGCCGCCTCGTACGGCTCGGCCGCGTGTTGCCGCGCCCAGCGGGTCGTCACGCAGAACGGGCGGAACCCCACGGATTCGTAGAGGGGTCTCCCCACGTCCGTCGCGTCGAGCCCGATCGTGCGCGCGCCCCGCTCGTCGGCATACTCCAAGGCCGCTGCGAGCAAGCGGCGTCCGATCCCCTGACGGCGGGCCTCCGGAAGGACCACCATGCCGCCCAACCACGCCAGGTCGCCGCCCGGACAGACGACGCACGAGGCGGCCCCGATGGCCTCGCCTCGCGAGTCGCGCGCGACGAAGTGGCCGCCATCGTCCAATTGGAGGCGGTGCGCGACCTCCCGTTCGCCCCGTCGGAACGCAGTGCGCTCGAGACGCAGAGCGAGCGCGGCGTCGCGATGCCGCTCGATCCGCACGTCGGCCAGGCGCGCCACGCGCGTCGATGCTCGTGCGCATCTTACGCTTTCGGTGGCGACGACCCAACGAGTTTATAATCGACGGTCCGGTTGCGCGCGACCACGGTGATTTGACTGGCGGCCCAGGCCACGACCACGAGGGGAAGCAACGGTCGACAAGAGCTCGCGATGGAGCAGAAGCGCCTGGCCAAGCTCTGGGACGCCTTCAAGAAACAAGAGGACGACTACCGCGCCGTCGAACGCGAACGCGACGACCTGTGGGCCCGCGTCCAACAGCTCGAGAAGGCCACCGCGGTCCTCGGCGACCCGCAGCAGACGGCCGTCCGGCTCAACACGCTCGTCAAAGAGAACGAGCGCCTGCGCGCCGACGTCGGCGACCTGGGCACGCGCCTCGAGGAATACCGTACGCTCTTCAACGCCGAACAGGAGCGCCTCGCGAAGCTCTACAAGGTCTACGAGGACACCGAGGCCAAGCTCGAGACGACCGTCAAGGAGCTCGAGCAGTGGCACCGATGGTGGGAGAAACACAACGAGGAGCTCCCCCAGAAGGCCGCGCAGGAGGCCTCGAAGTCGACGGGCGCCAAGCTCTCGGCCAAACAGTTGGCCCAGCGCCAATACGCGGCGCAGATGAAGCAGGTCCGCAAGCGCGCCAGCAAGCAGAAGGGTGGCAAGGGGCCGGTCAAGAACCGTACGGCGGCCCGCAAGCTGCGCGCCGAACTCGGCCTCAAGGGCTAGTCCTGCGGCCTCGTCACATAGATTTGAAGCCGCGACGCGCCCACAGGCTCGCGTTCTTGGCGTTCTGGAACAGCATGCGGTACTTCGGGGTGCCCAAGCCGATGCCCCACGTCTTGCGCCGCTCGATCATCCACACGACGTCGTCGACGCTCTCGGGCATCTCGGGAAAGACCGTGTAGGCGTTGCCGACCTCGAAGATCTGGTGGGCGTCGCTTCCGCCCGTGCCGCCCAGGTCGTGGGCGCCCGCGTAGCCTTCGGCGCGGCGTTGGCGCCACCCGTCCCCGTCGCGCGCATTGTAGACCTCGACGGCCACGAGGCGCCGCCCGCACGCATCGAGCTCCTTCTCGCCGACGCCGTTGAAGATCCGGTACGGGTGGCTCGGCACGCCCACGCCGCCCGCGTCCTGGATGGCCTCGAGCGTCTCGGCGAGGCTGAGCCCTCGCGGCACGGGCGACTTCACGCCGATCGCGAGGCAATGGCCGGCCGACGAGGAGACCTCCATGCCAGGCACGACGAGGAGGTCGCGGAACTTGGCCGCGGCGATCTCCTTGGCCGCCTCGAATGTGTTGTGGTCGCTGACGATGAAACCCTGGATGCCCTGTTCCTGCGCGCGTCGCGCCAGGTCCTTCACGGTGCCCCGCCCGTCGGACGAACGATGGCTGTGCACGTGCAGGTCGATGAGGGCGGCCACGTGCTTGGGCGGCCCCGTCAACGGATGCGGGCCCCCGTCTTGATGCCCTTGTCGGGCCGGAGCACGCTCACGATGGTGCCGTCGTCGGCGCCGAAGATCATGCCCTGGCTCTCGTCGCCGCGGATCTTGGCCGGCGCGAGGTTGGCCACGAGGGCGACCTGCTTGCCCACGAGTTCCTCGGGGCGGTAGTAGGCGCGCATGCCCGCGACCACCTGTCGGACCTCGCCGCCGATGTCGATCTTGAGGACGTAGAGCTTGTCCGCCTGGGGGTGGTTCTCGACGGAGAGGACCTGTCCGACGCGCAGGTCGAGCTTCTGGATCTCCTCGAAGGGCACGAGGCCCTTGGCGGCCCCGTCGGTCGACTCCTTCGGGGGCGCGGCCGGGGCGGGGGCCTCCGCCTGGAACTCGCCGAGGACCGACTTGGGGTCCAGCTTGCGCACGAGCGGTCGCACCTCTCCGAGTTTTTGGCCCGGCGCCACGGGCAGGAGCTTCGTCGGCCACGCGTCCCGGCCGTGGACGTGTTCCGCGAGTTTGCGGGGCGCCTCGCCCCCTTCGCCCAGGGCGTACCAGATGCCATCCGAGAGGTGCGGCAGGAAGGGCTGCAGGGCGACGGCCATCGTCTTCGCGATGGACAGGTGCCACAAGAGGGCGGCGCCCGCCTCGTCCTTGCGTCCGTGCTTGAGCAGCTCCCAGGGTTTGAGGTCGTTGAAGCGTTGGTTGCCGATGCGGGCCATCTGCATGACGTTGCGCAGGGCGTCCTTGAACTCGCACGCCTCGAGGGCGGCCGACGCGTTCCGCAGGCGCTCCTCAAGGGCGGCCCCCGCGGCGGCGTACTCGGGTTGGACGGCGGCCACGTCGTGGGCGCGCAGCGGTGCGGGGGCGGCCTCGTAGTGTTGTTGGCAGAAGGAGAGGAGCCGGTTCACGTAGTTGCCCAACGCGTCCGCGAGTTCGTCGTTGACCTTGGCGACGAAGTCGGGCCACGTCCAGTCCGTGTCGCCGCGCTCCGGCATGTTCGCGGTGAGGTAGTAGCGCACCTGGTCCGCGTCGAAGTGGTTGAGGAGGTCGAGGATGTAGAACGCGTTGCCGCGGCTCTTCGAGAACTTGGCGCCGGCGAACTGGAGGAACTCGTTGGCGGGCACATCCCAGGGCAGGTTGTACGGGCGGCCCTTGCCGTCGCCGTAGCCGAGGATCATGGCCGGCCAGACGATCGTGTGGAAGGGGATGTTGTCCTTGCCGAGGAAGTAATAGGCCTGGGACCGGGTCTCGAGCCAATAGTCCTTCCAGGCGTCCGGCTTGCCGCTCGCCTTGGCCCACTCGACCGTCGCGCTCAAGTAACCGATGACGGCCTCGAACCAGACGTAGATGCGCTTGTCCGCGAACGTGCCGACGGAGGGCGGGATGGGCACGCCGTAGGTCATGTCGCGCGTGATCGGCCGGTCCTTGAGGCCTTCCGTGAGCCAGTTGCGGGTGAAGTTGATCGTGCTGGGGCGCCAGTGGGCGCGCGCGGACTGCGCCTCGCTCCATTCCTTCAAGCGTTCTTGAAAGGCGCTCAGTTTGAGGAAGAAGTGTTCCGTCTCGCGGTACTCGGGGGGCGCGCCCGTGAGCTTGGAGCGGGCGTCCTTCAACTCCTGGGGGTCGAGCGTGCGTCCGCACTTGTCGCATTGGTCGCCGCGCGCCTCCTCGTACCCGCAATGGGGGCACGTGCCCTCGACGTAGCGGTCGGGGAGGAACCGCTTGGCCTTGGGATCGAACGGGGCCGTCATCTTCGCCTGGTAGATGTGGCCCTGGCGCAGCAGCGTCTCGAAGACGTCCCACACGACCTCGCGGTGGTTGCCGGTGGCCGTGCTCGTGAAAAGGTCAAAGTGGATGCCCAGCGCGTGCAGGGCCTCGTTGTGCAAGAGCCGGTTGGCCTCGGCGAACTTCTCCGGGGCGACGCCCGCCTTCTCGGCCGCCACCGTGATGGGCGTGCCGTGCATGTCCGAGCCCGACACCATGACGACGTCGTGGCCGCGCATCCGGTGGTAGCGGGCGAAGATGTCGGGCGGCAGGAGGCTGCCCGCGACGTGGCCGAGGTGGAGGCCGCCGTTGGCGTACGGCCACGCGACGCAGACAAGAATCCTCGGGCCCGGCATGGGGTCGCGAGAAAGGCCGATTGGCTTTTAAGCGTGCACGGTGGGCCGCGGCACGCGCCGCGGAAACGTCCGACGCCCGTGCGCGAACTCGGTTTGGCACATCAACCGACGTCTCCACAATCTAGAAGTACCGCGCGAACCGGTCGACGGGGCGTGGCGGTCCTCCCTCGTGCCATCCTCGTCGCGTTGTTGGCCGCCCTTCCCTTCGCCGGATGCCTCGGGGCGGGCTCGTCCAAGTCCTTCGATCCGATCCCCGCCCCCGCCTGGTCTGCGGGCAATACGTGGACGCTGGATTCGACGGAGTCGATGAGCGCCAGCGGCTTCGGCGAAGACGAGGGCGGCGAGGAACGCACCACGTCCATCGTGCTTCGCGTGTTCAACACGACCGAACCCTTCCAGGGCGAACCCGCCTACTTCGTGGACGTCGACGGGTCCGACCCCGAGGTCGAGAACCCCTTCATCGAGGGATCGATGCTCGCCTACTCGCAGGACGACCTGCGGCTCCTGGGCCGTGGCGCCGATTCGCTCTACCCCGAGGCCGTCCCGTTGACCTCGCCGCACGGGGGCTTCCACGATGGCTACTCCCCCGTCGATGAAGCCTCGTACGTGGACCCGTGCGAGGGCCGAGGACGCATCGAGGCCGTCGACGAGTCGGACATGTTCCCCACGCCCGCCTTCCCTTTGGCCGCACACGACTCGCGACGCGGAACCTGGCGGCCGGGCCACGAGGACGGGCCTTCGTTCGACTACGTCATGCGCGTCGAGGGACGCGAAGGGGTGAACGTGCCCGCGGGACACTTTGATGCCATCCACATGAGCTTCGACATGTTGACGACGGACGACGGCTCCGAGGAGGCGTTCGGTTCGTTCCGCGTCCACGGGGACTATTGGTACGCGCCCGAGGTCCGCTACTACGCCCGCATGATGCTCACGGCGACGATGTCGCAGGGCTTCGCGGAGAGCGGCCCCGGCGCGTTCACGTTCGTCAGCGACGTCCAATTGACGTCGTACGACCTGGCCACGGAGGCGGCGACGCCGGCGCCGATCGCCTTCGAACCGGGGGGCGCGGACTATCGCGCGTACGAAATCGTGAGCGACGTGAACGTGCCCGGCAACGTCGGCGAAGGGCCCGTCGAGGTCCGCTTCGCGTTGACCGACGCCACGCCCTCGCGTTACGATTCCGTCGTCCGGTCATCGCCGGCGTTCCCGCCCGCGGTGCCGTACGACGCCGAAGCGGCCGAGGTCCACTGGACCTTGCGTTCCATGTATGGGACGCCCTTCGCCGTCGGCACCGGGCCCGTCTTCGCGCACACGTTCGACCGTCCCGGCCGGTTCAGTATCCAGGCGGACGTTCGGCCACGGACCTGCGGCGCCCTCGCCCCCTCGAGTGCGTACGGCGGCCTCTACCACAACTGGGAGAAGACGTGGGACGTCATCGTGGAACCGGCGGCGCAACGATCGTTGGGGTTGGGTACGTTCCCGTTCGAACTCTACCCGTCGGACTCGAGCATCAAGTGGACGAACGAAGGCCTGGGCATCGACGGCGGCTACGCCACAATCACCGACCCCTATGGGCGTGAATACCGGACCGGCAATGGCGACAAAATCCACCAAAAGCTGCCGGCCAGTACCGGCGATTGGAGACTGGATTGGCACCCCACTGGACCCCAGACGTACCTAGGCTCGGACCTGCCGCCGGTCGGCGACGAGATCCGCCTCACGTTGCGGCTCGACTACTCGAGCGAGTACCCGATGTACGGCCCCTACTACTGAGACCGTCCGTCCTCGTGGCACCCTCAGCGTTGCCTTGCCGACCGGGCGTCGGGGACGCGTTTGGCCGCCCTCGTCGCGCCGACATCCTCGTCGAACCACGAACTCAGGGCGCCGTTGAGGGCGTGGGGCGCCTCCAAGGGCACCAGGTGCGCCGCTTGGGGCACGATGGCGAGTCGGGAGCCGTGGATGGCCTTCGCCATGGCGCGGCTGGCGTCGGGGGGCGTCAACTCGTCCTTCTCGCCCACGACGATGAGCGTCGGGATCTTGAGGGCGGCAAGGTGGGGTCGTTGGTCGGGACGTTCCGCCATGCCTTCGAGCGCCCGGGCGGCGCCCTCTGGCGACGTGGCCCGGATCATGGAGCGGACCTGGTCCATGAGGTCGCGGCGCTCGATGCGCGTGCGCTCGCTCAGGAGTTTCGGGATCATGCTCGTCTCGAGGACGCCGATGCCTTCGCGACGGACGGCCTGGGCCGTCTCGTAGCGTTTGGCCTTGGCGTCTTCGGAATCCGGTTCTGCGCGCGTGTCGACGAGGAGGAGCCCTTCCAGTCGGCCGGGGTGTTGGCGCGCGAACTCGAGCGCGACGTAGCCGCCGAGGCTGAACCCGCCGAGGACGAACCGGTCGATGGACAGCTCGTCGAGGAGTTCGGCGACGTCGGCGGCGCACCGTTGCATCGTCGCCGGCTCGTCGGCGACGGGGCTCCGGCCGTGGCCCCGCAGGTCGGGAAGGATGACGCGGCAGCCCTGGTAGCGCAGGACGTCGACCTGGGCGCCCCACATGGAGCGCGAGAGCGGGAATCCGTGGAGAAGGACGACGGGCACGCCTCGGGGTGGACCATGTTCCTCGTGGGCGAGCGCAACCATACCCCTGCCACGCGTGCGCATGGGTCTAAAGCCTTTGGTCACCGCTAGCGTTCGGGCTTGAAGTGGTGGTGCCGTTCGGCCGGTTTGGCCGCGGCCTGGTCCCACTTCTTGCGCACGTTCTCGAGGTCCTTCGCGGTCTTCTCAATCTCGTCCAGGAGCCGCTCGCCCTCGATGATGTACCACGTGGCCGCCGCGTAGTCGAGGGCGTCCTCGTCGGTCCACAAACCGGACAGGCGGAGGCGGCGCGTGAGCGTCTCGCGGCTGCCCTCCTTGTGGTAGAACTTGATGGGTCGCGTGCCCCAATCGTCGGCGAAGGCCTCGATCTCTTGTGTCAGTTGGCGCTGGATACTGTCGACGGGTTCGGGCGCGATCGTCTCCGAGCACTCGTCGTGGAAGGGTTCAACGATCTCCGTCGTCCCGTCCGGGTTCGCGCGCACCTTGACCGGACGTCCGTCCTTTCCGCACGCGCAGTAGATGTGCACGCCGTCGGGCTCGAGCACCCATTGGCGGTGCGCAATCGGAGAATCCTTGTCGTTGAAGATGGTGCAAGCGACGACGGGGCGGTCCTTCAGGGAGTGGACAACCGCGTAACTGCCGCCTTGAAACTCGCGGCGCTCGTCGTCCTCGTCCTCATCGTCGGTCGCTCGAGGGCTCATCGGTGAGCCATGGCCCCGGCGGGCTTTTAATTGTTCTCGTCGAGCCGGTCCAAACGAAGGACGCGCCTCGCGCGCCGCCTTCCGGTCGATCCCGCGCATGAGAGCGCGGGCGGCCGCATGGGCGCGACGGACGATGGGGGAGGACCCGGCCGTCCGGTCATCCGACTTCGATCGAACAGGCCGGGAACGGCCCGACGTCGACCGGCGGCGCGCAGACGCGGAATTCGACGACGTCACCCGACGTCGCCCCGTCGGCATCCGCCGCGGTCACCGTATCCACGCCGATTCCAACGAGGGCCAGCATGCCCACCAAGAGTGCCAGTTGGAGCACCTTCATGGAACCACCAACCTTCACTCGTGGGCTCCGAGTATAAGCCCGGAAGGCCAAAGGTTCAAGAGACGAAAACGGAGGGCCGCCGAGGCCCTTCGGCCCCCCTTCGGTTCTTAAGCGGAATCGACGTTTTTTGGGGGTGTCTAGCCGACGACCTTCTCCCACTTCTTGAGCTTGAGTTGCTTCGAGAGGTTCGAGCCGCGTTGGATCTCCTCGCGCAACCGGTTCTCGTGTTCGCGCACGTCCAGGGCCCGGTTGGCGACCTCTTGGGCCTCCTCCTGGGGCACGACGACGACGCCCATGTCGTCGCCCACGATCCAGTCGCCGTTGCGCACGCGTTGGCCCCCGCATTGGATCTCGGAGCCGATCTCGCCCAAGCCCTTGGGCTCGCCCGCGTGGGGCACGATGTGCCGCGCGAAGGCGGGGAACTCCATCGCGCGGATGTCGTCGACGTCGCGGATGGCCCCGTCGACGACGACGCCCTCGACGCCGCGCACGCGACACGACCATGAGGCGAGTTCGCCCCAGACGGCCGTCGTGCCGCCGTTGACGTCGACGACGATGACGTCGCCCTCGCCCGCCTGCTCGATCGCCTCCACGGGTTTGGCCCAGTCGCCGTTGACGGTCTCGACCGTCACGGCGCGGCCCACGAGCTTGTAGCCCGGCTTCACGGGAAGGATCCCGACCATGCCGCCTTTGCGGTGCATGGCGTCGCTCACGTTGGACGAGGAGACCTTGCGGAACGCGTCGTGGAGTTCCGCCTGGGAGTACTTGCGGAAGAGGTCCGTGGGGATCGAGGCGCGGGTGCGGATGGCGTCCTTGAGCGTGCGGGCGGCCTCGGCCGGCTTCTGGGCCTTGATGATGGCGCCGCCGACGATGATGACGCTCGCGCCCGCCTCGACGGCGGCGGCCACCGTCTCCGAGTTGAGGCCCCCGGCCACTTGGATAGGGACGGAAACAGCTCGTGCCACTTGTCGGAGCGTCTCGAGAGGGGATTGCCCCTTCATCTGCTGGTCGACGCCCACGTGCATGTTGATGAGGTCGACGCCGAGCGCCTCGCATTCCTTGGCCCGCCGCATGGGATCCGGGACGCCCAAGAGGTCGACGCTGAGCTTGGCGCCGTACTTGCGGGCCGCCTTGACGGCCTCACGGATGGTGCCATCGTCGGCGACGGCGAGGATCATGACGACGCTGGCGCCGGCCTTGCACGCCATCTCCGTCTCGTAGGCGCCCGTGTCCATCGTCTTCATGTCGGCGACGATCTCGTTCTTGGGAAACGCCTTGCGGAGCTCGCGCACCGCTTGCATCCCTTCCGACTTGATGAGCGGCGTGCCGGCCTCGATCCAGTCGGCGCCGCCTTCGACGGCCTCGCGGGCGATCTGGAGCGCGCGGTCTAGGTTCATCTCGTCAAGGGCGACCTGGAGCACGGGTTCCTGGAGGCGCAACGCGTCGCCACGAGTGCCTCCTGTTAAATAGTTGCGCCTGGCGCGGCGGACGGTCCATGCCACGCCTGGAGTAGCCTCGGACGGGGCCGTAGGCTGAGTCACAAAACACTCGCAACCCGAAGGTGAGGAACGCGGCTTCCGCCATGATATGAAAGCGTTTCATCCAACAAATTGATAACCGTCCACGCGAGGTGGACGGGCGGTGTTCCGGGTGTCGGTGCCTAGGGTCTATCTTGTCGCGTCGGCGTTCGCGGTTGCGGCATTTCTCGGCGCGGTCCCGGCGGACGCGGATGGTTCGAGCCAACCGCTCGTCCAATCCTGGCACGCGGCCTTGGGCAATCCGTTGGTCCACGCGGACCCCGAGGCGTGGATGCCCGTCCTCGTGGCGACCTCGAGCCTGAGCGAGGCCGCCGAGGCCGCCAAGGCGAGCCTGGGCCAGTCCCTCTCCCTCTATCCCTTGGGCGACGTCGACCGCGACGGCTCCGGCGACCTCCTCGTCGAGACCACCGACCTGGAGAACCACAAGGCCGTCCTCGCCGCACACTCCGGCCGCAATCCGACCAACGTCCTGTGGCAGTTCGAGGTTCCCGACTCTTCGTACTGGTACAGCGTTGGCGACGTGGACGGGGACGAGGTGGCGGACATCATCGTCTACACGCCCGGCAACGACGAGGGATCCGCTGACGCCCAGAACGTGGTCGTCGGTGGCTACATGACCTATTCCTTCCGCGAAGCGGGCGAGTACGCCTTCGTCCCCGGTTCGACCGGCAAGTCGGCCTTCACCCGACCCGGCGACTTCCGGGTGGAAGGCCAATCCGCGTACGCGTATCCCGTCGTGGGCGGCGGCTACTTCTCCCGATCCACGTTCTCGTTCGCGAGCCTCGAACGCACGTCCCAGGCGGACTCGGCCGGTCTCGACTACCTCACGGGCTCCGGCGAGCATGCATGGGGCCACGCGTCCGTCTTCGTCCCGGCGCCCCCCTACCCCTACTTCTACGCCGGGGTCTTCCGTTACACGACCAGCCTCACCGTCGAACGCGTAGACCCCAAGGGCGCGAACGTGTGGAAGCAACCCTGGGACGGCGACGGCCAGTCCTGGTCGTACGCGGACAGCGCCGACTACACGGGCGACAACGTCCCCGACCTCCTCCTCTATTCACGAACGGAACCGACCACCGTCTCGGCAGGCGTGCCCGTGGGCGACCAAGACCTCGGGCTGCCGCCCGCCTCGCAGGTGCGCGTCGCCCTCGTCAATGGCGCCAATGGCGAAACGCAGTGGGACGTCGCCTCGGACTACGTCATGGGGTACGGTTTCGCCCTGCCCGCGGGAGAGTTGCGCGCGGGCAAGCGCGACGTCTTCGTCTCGACCATCGGCAACGAGGCCTCCGACGGCTTCCTCAACCCGGGAAGCCGCATCACGGTCCTTGACGGTTCAAGCGGAAGCGTGCTGCGCTCGCAACGCTGGACGAACGAGGTCCTCGTCGCGATCGAGTTCGCGGACGTGGACGGCGACAGGGTGTCGGAGATCTTCACCATGCACTCGGACACGATGGAGCCCGAGGAGATGGACGACGTGTCGTACGCGGTCGCCCGGCCCGACTATTCCCCGATCTGGACGCTCCAACCCCAGGACGCCATGGGCATGTGGATGTCGGAAGAACCCGCCTCCATGCCGGACTTCGACGGCGACGGCGTGCCGGACCTCCTCGTGACCGACGCGATGGACGAGCAGGGCGACTCGATGCACGTGCGCGCCCTGTCGGGCGCCAACGGCCGCGCGTTGTGGGCCGCCGACTTCGACCAGAAGATCGCGGACGTCAACCTCGTCGACGACGTGACGGGCGACGGCGGCGCCGACTTCGCCGTCACCTGGTTCGACCGGCCCAAGCCTAAGGACGCCGGCAAGAACGACGACGCCCCCATGACGACGCCGGCGGGACAGTCCCACTCGGGCACGGCCTCGCCGTCCGAGGCGGACGAAGTCACGAAGTATCCCGGCTTCCTCGAGGTCCACCGCGGAAGCGACTACGGCCTCGTGTGGAAGCGCCAAATCCACCAGCCCTCGAACGCGACGGGCGCGCCCCGCGTATGGGCGTCGACGCACTCGGTCCAGGACACGAACGGCAACGGATACGCGGACCTCCTCTACACGCTCGACTCGCCCTACTGCACGGGGTCCCCCGTGATCATCGAATATTCGGACGGCTCCGCGACGGGCAAGGCCTCTCCGGAGTCCGAATGCACGGCAGAGGAGAAGGCGAAGCACCTCAATTTCGGCCTCATCCTCGATGGCGCGGACGGACGCATGCTGGGCCAGTTCCCCGATGGATTGCCCGGTTCGATGCCGGTGGGGGACATCGTCGTACTCGGCGATGCCGCGCCCGACCTCGGCCGGGGCGAGCCCATCGGCGACCCGGCCGGGTTCCTGCCCGGCTTCGGCCTCTTGACGGCGATCGGCGCGGGCGCGTACGCGGGACTGCGGCGGCGACGCGCCTAGACGGTCGCCTTGGCGGGTCGGACCTTGGCCCAGTCGTCCAGGAACCTCTGCAGGCCGATGTCCGTCAAGGGGTGCTTGGCGAGCTTCTGGAAGACCTCGTACGGCAGCGTCGCGATGTGGCTGCCCGCCTTCGCAGCCTCGAGCACGTGGATGGGGTCGCGCACGGAGGCCGTGAGGATCTCCGTCTCGAACGCGAAGTTGCGGAAGATCTGGGCGATGTCACGGATGACGCCCATCCCATCCTGGCCGTTGTCCTCCAAGCGCCCGATGAAAGGGCTCACGAAGGCGGCGCCGGCCTTGGCGGCCAGGAGGGCCTGGTTGGGTTGGAAGATGAGGGTGACGTTGACGCGGATGCCATCGTGGGAGAGCTTCTTGCACGCCTTGAGGCCCTCCGTCGTCATGGGGACCTTGACGTAGACGTTCTTGTGGAGCTTGGCCAACTCGTGGCCTTCCTTGACCATGCCGTCCGCGTTCGTCGAGACGACCTCGGCCGAGATGGGTCCGTCGACGATGCGGCAGATCTCCTTGATCGTGTCGTGGAAGTCCTTGCCTTCCTTGGCGATGAGCGTCGGGTTCGTGGTCACGCCGTCGAGGACGCCCCACCCGGCGACTTCGCGGATGTGGGCCAGGTTCGCGGTGTCGATGAAGAGTTTCATGGACGCTCGACTCGTTCCAACCCGTAGGCTTCTAAAACCTTTTGCCGGCGCTGAGGTGAACTCGCAAGGTTTACGACGATGGCGCCCGTGCGACGTTGGGCCGAGATGAACCGCACCGCCGTCCTTGCCACCCTGACGCTCCTCGCCCTCGCCGGCTGCTTCGGCAAGGACGCCGTCGCCCGGGACAGCGTGACGAGCGTAACGATCGAGCCGCCCACGAACGGGGCGACGGCCGACCGCGCCACCGTGTGCTGGCGCGTCGAGGGCCAAGGTCGCGCCCACCACACCGCCGTCCACTGGGCCACGGAGTCCCACGCCGCCAAAAGCGGCCGCTCCTTCTCGGACTATGGCGCAGGCATGGCGTGGCCGGACAACGCCACGCAGGCCGCGGCCGATGGCTACGCGCTGCCGGGCCGCTTCTGCGCCACGGTCCCGGTTCCCTCCAGTGGGTCCCTCTACATCGTCGCCCACGCCGATCTCGTCCACCCACCGCACGGAGGTTTGTTGAGTGAGGAGGTGCGCCTGAGCGCCGCCACAGGGCACGTCTACGAGATGCAGACGCCCACGGGACCGAGCTCGGGCGCGCCGAACGCGGACGTGGAGGTCTGTTGGATCGTGCGCGGCAACGGCACCCTCGCCCACCTGGACCTGCACTGGTCGTACGAGAGCCAAGCGTCTACGAGCGGCCGGTCGTACCGCGACTACGATGAAGGCTCGGCGTACCCCGAGAACGCGGAACGACCCGCTGCCGGCGGCTACGACATCCAACCCGACGGCGCCGAGTCCTGCGCCCGCGTGCGGCTGCCCGCCTCGGGCCTCATCTACATCGTCTCCCACGCCGTCGACGAGACAGGCGAGCCCGGCCTGTTGAGCGGTGAGAAATCCATCGGCGTCGAGAATCCATAGACCGCCGCGCGGGCGGGAAAGGTTTTGAACCGAGGCACCGAGTGCCGGGCGTGCAACGCTCGCGCCTCGTCCTCCTCATCCTCCTGGCCGGCTGCCTCGGATCCCCGAACGCCCCGCCCGGCCCGACGCCCGTGCCCGACGCCGCTGCGCTCGCGAAACTCATTGGGACGCCCATCGAGGTCGACCACGAGCACAACGACCCGACGCTCCACACGGGCCACGTCAACCTGGACTTCGTCGCCTGGAGCACCCTGGGCGTCCAATTGGGCGTCAACGGCTTCGCGAACTTCGTCTTCTACAGGGACGACGACGAGGATCTCGTCTTCGCCGCCGTCGACGGCGACACGAACGGCGGCTTCGTCATCGCCGACGTCTCCAACCCGCGTGACATCCAACCGCTCGGGCGCTACACGATCCAGGGCAGCGGGATCCAGGAAGTGCGCGTCTTCCCCGGCGGCAGCTACGCGCTCATGAACGTGCAGAAGACGCCCAACGCGCAGCAACTGGGCGACGCCGAAGGCGGCAAGGACTGCACCGTGTGCCTCCACGTCGTCGACGTGCGCGACCGTACGAAGCCTACCTTCGTCTCGGCCTTCGCCGTCGACATCTTGGGCAGCCACAACATGCACATCCAGACGATCGACGGGGTCGCCTACGTCTTCTACGTCGGACAACCCGTCGGCAACGCGCCGCCGGGCAACTACGTGGGCATCGCGCGGTTCGTCGGGAGCCCCGGCGGCCCCCAACTCGTCAAGGTCGCCGAGTACCGCAACGCCGAGGCGCCCACGGACCCCAAGCAGTCGTTCCCCCACGACGTCTACGTTGAGCAGCACCCGTTGACGAATCAATGGGTCATGTACGTCTCCCATTGGGAGGGCGGCGCGATCACGGTCGACGTGACGAACCCCCTGGCGCCCCGCCAGCTCGACGTCGTCAAGGACCCCGCCCCCAGCGACGTCTCGAACATCCATTGGTTCGCGCCCGAACCGCGCGCGCGGGGCGACCGGCTCATCGCGTGGAGCGCGCCCGAGATCGGCCAACTCAAGACGGGCTCCGGAGTGATCCGCGCCTACGACGCGACGGACCCCGCGAACCTTCGCCAGGTCGGCACGTGGACGCTTCCCGGGAACGTCACGATCCCCAACGCGTTCCTCATGAGCCCCCACATCACGCAGGTCGACATGGACCGCGGCCTCGTGGCCGTCGCGCACTACCACGCGGGCGTCTGGGTCCTCAACGCATCCGACCCCGCGCATCCCACGGCGCTCGGCTACTATCTTCCCCATGGAGACCCCGACGAGCCGTACGCGGGACCCATCTGGTGGAAGAAACCCAACTTCGACCCGCACGGTTTCGGCCCCAACGTGTACCAGGCGCGGTGGAAGGACGGCCACCTGTGGGTGAGCGACCGCGGCACCGGCCTCTACGTCCTCGACTACACGGGACCCGTGCCGGGCCCCCTCGCGTGACCGCGGAAGGCGCGGGGACGGTCGGCGCAGCGTCGGACGGTGCGCGGGAGGTTACTGAGCCGTTAAGTCGGCCCGGTAACCGTACGCGGCCCGGTTACGCATGGCCCGCACCGCCCTCGAATCCATCCCCGGCGCCGACCCTGAACGAGGCGAGATCGAGATCGAACACCACTACCCCCAGGTCACGGACGCCCAGGCCGGTCGACGCACGCGCGCCCTCTACGAGGACATTCGGCGCTCGCTGCGCGCGCCCTTCGTCGGCTCGGTCTTCCGGACGCTCGCGAACGACCTCGAATTCTTGGAGGCCTCCTGGAACGAGATCGGACCCTTCGTCCGCACCGAACGCTTCGAACGCGCCGCCGACCGGTTGCGGCGCCGGGCCCTGCTGCGGCCCATCCCCGTCGCGGAGGGCCTGCAGGTGGCCACGTCCGGCGTCGGCGAACGGATCCGCGCCTATACGGACACGGTCCACTACGCCCTGCCCAAGTTCCTCCTGGCATCCCAACTCATCGACCTCACGCTCGTCCACTCGCCCGAGGACCGGACCCGCAAGCCCCCGGGGCCGAGCCTCCCGCTCGGCGTCGCCGTGGGGACTCTCGACATCGGACTCACGCGCCCGAAGAAGGTCCGGGGAGCCCGCCGGGAGGTGCTGGAGGACATCCGGACCGCGCACAATCACCCCTTCCTCGCCAGCTACTGGCGGGGGCTCGCCCAATGGCCGCTCGTGCTCGACGTCGTGTGGGCGAGCGTCAAGCCCACCGTGGGCACGGGCCGCTACGTCGACCATCGACGCACCCTCGTCGAAGAGGCGTACGAGCAGGCAAGCCGCTTCCCCGTCCGCGGCATCGACGCGGAGGAGCTTGGACTCCACGAGGAGAGCGTGCAGCGGATCCGGGACGTGCTGGCCACGTTCCGCGCGAAGATCATCCCCGACACGCTCATCGACGTCGTCGCCATCAAGGCCATGATGGATGGACCCGAGGGGGCCGTCCAGAGCCGGTTCAGCGTCGCCTCCACGCAGAGGCCCGCCCAAGCCAAGCGGGGCACGCGCGGGCAACGCAGGCGCCCGGGCGTGCAGGGTCGCCGAG
>Ga0070694_100000188_pt1 | contig 32366 bp, 33 predicted proteins | sample KBSK1251metaG_FD_65470 | JGI IMG/M metagenome (GOLD analysis project Ga0070694, IMG submission 65470) | Corn, switchgrass and miscanthus rhizosphere microbial communities from Kellogg Biological Station, Michigan, USA - KBS K1-25-1 metaG | ecosystem: Host-associated > Plants > Roots >...
TAGATCAAGTAGGTTGTTGACAGATGGCTCAAGTCCCAACTAAGAAGGTGGCCATAAGTCGAAATGCCTTTGAGGAAACAATGTCGGTTATTGGACAATCAGGTCTTGACGTGCTCATAGGCGAGATGGAATCAAGTAACAATTACGGCGAATATCTGGATGAAGAAGTGTTAGGGATGTGCCTCCAGCAGTTCTTTGGGGACGCGGGAGGAGGACTTTTACTGTTGCGTATAAAAATCAGAAACAATGAGCTGCTCAAAAAAGCGGAAGCGCATTAGACTCTGCCTTAATGAAGCACAGAAGAATAAGAAGTTAGAATTAAGTAAAGGGACGCACGAAAGTTTTCACACTTAGATGTGCCTGCTTATGCCAAGTTTGCCGATGGCGAAGTCTAGCTATCTTTTATAGCGCGGACTCACACCGACGTCTATGAAAGCCAAGCTATTCACATCCGCAATGTTTCCAAAAGCATGGGAAAGCGAGCTAAACAAGTTCCTATCGAATGAAAGCATCCGTATTATCGATGTGAAATTCAGCGCAAACTCTGTAGAAGGCCCAGGAGCAGACATGGAATTCTATTGCGCGCTGGTATTGTATGAAGACAAGTAGCTTGGGTGTTGGGAGACAATAGACCCGTTTGGATTATGTGCGCCTTTTATAGGCAATGAAACTCTATAACTAGGATCTGGCTCATTTGATAATTGTCGAGCTTGGGCGTGCAGATTTAGTTTCGTACGCGCTCTGAACCATCCCGCCAGGATAGGTACGCGTCTCTATATGTTTGAGTCGAATGTCCTTTGGTAGCGGGCCAAACGCCGGAATTCCAGTCCCGATCAGTATGGGAAGTCGGCTAACGATCAATTCATGGATCATACCGACGCTCAAAAAGCCTTGGATAGTCTGGCCTCCATCTACATAGAGGCGAAGTAGACCGCGCTTGGCAAGCCTGTCCACGATATTCTTGGGAGAACCAGACATGGTTTCAACCCTTTTGCACAACCGCGCCGGAATCCGGAGGGGCCGGTGCGTCAAGACGATAACGGGTTTTTGGTAAGGCCAAGTTTCAAAGGTCAAAACCTTCAAGAAGGTTTTCCGGCCCATGACGACAGCATCGATACGTGACATGAAGCTGTTGTATCCATAGTCGTCATCAGCTCGTCCCCCCGGCCCGCTCATCCAATCCAAGTCGCCATTGGTCCGAGCAATAAACCCGTCCAAACTGGTGCCGATAAACGCGGATACCTTGGATCCTATGAGGCCTCGGGTTTCTTTCATTGCTTTGTAACGTCGGAAGAATTACTTTAAAAACCATCGAGGATTCAATTCTCATCCATTGAAATCCCTACCCCCTTATCCAATTGGCTTGCCCTGCCGGGTAAATTCTACTAGAACCTATAATCAAGCTACTTTAGATAGCTGACAAAGACATCAGAATGTGATACAGGGGGTCCCGCTTTCCCGAGCGCTCAGTCCCCTCTGTATTGTTAGCTTGTAACCGGGAAAAGGGCAACTACGCCGTTCTCCCGAGTTACCGGCTAAACACAACTATTCTTAAAATGCTTTGCGGTGAAATTGTAAATGTGAAAATAAAAGAGCTTTAGGATACTTGCCTTCGCACGCTGTCAGAGAAAATATACAAAAGCACAATTATTTCGAATTTGCCAATAATCATGTTTGCAATTAGAATAGACTTTGACTCTAAACCGAGATCTAATGATGTTATCCCAACGGACAGACCTGTCGTTGTCAGCGATGATGTGGCCTCAAAGGTCGCATCCATCAATGATCGACCATCAAGCGTGCTCAAAACAAATCCTGTGGCAAGTGCCGTTGACACAAATAATCCTATGACAAGAAACGATCCCTTGACTATTTTACGGTCCGCTACGGCCACTGCCTTCTCTTGCGCATCGTGATTTCGTCGATTACTGTAGCGCAGTTCTGCCGATCTGTCTCGCTGAAGTTCAGAGGGCGTGAACGCGATCAATTCGAAAAGCTCAGAGTCGGTTTTGTGCTTCTTCCTCTTTCTGACTGCAGCAGCTTTTTGTAGCAAGATGAGAAACCTACCAATTTTGATCCCACCAGCTGCAGAATATGAACATCCACCGAGAAGCATCATTATCATTAACAACACTTTCGCTTGAAATGGCATTTCTGCCGGGTTTACGAACTGAAAGCCAGTATTAGTGGAGGCGCTGACGGCATGAAAGGATGACGTTATCCAGTCGAGTCCCGTAAATTGAAGCAACAGATAGGAGGAGACTCCCAAAAGTACCAAGTAAACCAGGACTTCAGCTCCCAACATCTTTGTTCGAAGTGCTTTGCTATAGATTGAATAGTGGAAGGCGAATGGAAGTGCGGAGGCCAACATCCCTCCCATAAGTACGAACAAGTAAGGTGCATTTGAGAGTGACAGGAATGTCGAATTAGGGACGAAGCCACCCCCTGTTATTGCCGATAGGATAAACGAGATATCAGTTACAAAGTTCCTCTGACCGAGTGCGTAGAAAATGACAGCAAGAATGACAACGTAGGTCGTAAAGATGGTGCTTACTGTGACCAATAGTTGCTTGAATTGAAGCATACCAGATCCCAATAGCCCCCTCATTGAACTGAGTTTTCTCTCAGGATAAAACAGCAGCATCACTAGGTAGACAAATGAGAGGCCCCCGATCCAGTTCGTGTAAGCTCGATAGAAATCGAAAGTGTCAGACAGAGTTTCTGGCATGCTAATGACAGAGAGTCCAGTCGTGGTAAATCCGGAAGCACTTTCAAATAAACTCGTTATGAAAAGATTTAGAGGGTCGTCTGTGATTTGAAATGGGTTCTCATACATGTATGGAATGCTTCCAAACAAGCTGAGCAATAGAAATCCACCCACGACAATGATTGAAGATTCTTTCAAGCTAACGGGGCCTTTTTCTCCAATGGCGCTGAAGATAAACCCGGCTCCAAAGAGGCTGACGACAGCAAGATAGATTCCCGCAACAGAACCGGTATCGCCAACAATAGTCCCAAGTAATGCCGGCCCTACCATCAGAATTCCTGCAAACTGAAGCACAAAGCCAAGATTGGCCAAGATTGGCTTGTATCGATTTCGTATGGTAGACCTGTAATTTCGGAACGTTCTTTCTAGCACTGAGGTCCTTATGGCATCAGCAAGGGCCTTCTGGGTCACAAGTCCCACGATAGTCCCATCTACATCCCTCACTGGAACTCGCTTTATCGCGTTTACGCTCATCAAACGTAGAGCTTCCTTCACGAGGGTAGTCCTTGAGATTGTGACGATGGGTGAATTCATTACTTTTTTCAATTGAATCCTATCAGAGTCTTCGCCCTTTGTGACAACTTGATCAAGGATGTCACTGTCGGTGGCAATACCTGCCGGAGCACCATTTTCTAGAACGATTATTACTTCAGCCTTCTTTGATTGCATTGCCTCAACTGCCGCGGCTACATTTGATTCGCCATCCACCAGCGCGAATCGTGTGTTCATGTAAGAAGCGGCTGCACGTTCAAGTGGATCTGCCATTCACATTACCAGACTTTTTACCAAGTCCCAGTGAACCTTTGCTAATATCCTTTGGGGCACTAACTAAAGCATGACACTAACCAAGGTATATCCTCACTGCAGGATATGATGGATTGAATTGCAGGCTGATGCAATTTGCGATCGATCCGCATATCGGCAACTGCAACGAAAAAATACTTCGATTTAGAACTAGATTCTTCCGTCTTCCAAGACAGACTTTGCGAGATCTTAAACTTCTATTGTATGACGCTTCTTGATGGATCAAATAGAGCCCAATTAGAACAGATGGCAGAGTACCAATATGAAAAGGAGTATCAGATTGGTACCCTGGTTCAGGATTTTTCTACTGTATCGGTTTCCGCGCCCACCCATCAGCAGAGAATACTACTGTATATGGATCGCTGGAAGCTGAATGCGCCAATAGTCCGCTGCCAACAAATTCTACCGTCCCAGAGGTAACATTCTTCATTAGCGGGGTTGTCGCATAGGTCTTGTCCGCGACTTTCCAAATTGAAAGTCCTGTTGTGTTTGTGGATTGGCCAGTAATATCATGGTAGGCAATGATGTCAACTCCCTTTGTAGATGTGAAAGTGACTTTTCCATTATAGACTAGCCCCTCTTCTGGACCAAAGAAATTCACTACCTGATGTGAACTGTGGCCTTCAGCGTTGTGCGAACTCGATGCCACAACCCAACTCCCTCTAACTTTCGCTACGTTCTTTGCTTGCGCTTCTGCATCTTGCGCCGCCATGAAGCTGGTTCCTACTGCCAGCATCATAACGATCGCTGCTGCCATAGTAATTGACATGATGGCTGATTTTGTAATCATTATTTCAGTCACCTTTGACCCTCTATAAAAACTGACAAATCATTGATACATTCCTAACCCTAATCCGTTTTTGCCGGTAACGGCAACTATTTTCATCAATTGGTGTGATATCATCCACAACAACATGGACTTGAGTGAACATTGGAACCATTCCCATAAAGTTACACATACTACTTTCCGATACGTGAAAGAAGATTGTGTGAGATAATCGATGAAGGCAGATAATTTCAAAGCTGGTTTTACACACCAATCGACTATCTCATTGCGTAAACATGATAGCTACTCAAATCTGCCTAGCGTCTAGCTATAATAATGGCTAGAGCCGACCCGAAATAGTTGACCGAAGCTGGCGGGCTTGGCAGCCGGTATTGGGGCGAAGTAATCGAAGTCCTGCGATCAGTTATCCCAGTGTATGACAAGGTCAACAGGGCAATCTCGCTTGGAAAAGATGAACAATTCAGATCTCGTGGGATCAGGGGTAGAGTGCTGCCAGGAAATATGGTGCTTGATGCAGGTTCGGGTTACGGCAATATGTCACGTATGGCCCTTGCTGAGGCAAATGGCGAAGCCACCATCATCATGTGCGACCCAATACCGGAGATGCTTGCAAAAGTAAAGAACTACATTAGCGCCGGCAACCAGGCAGCTCTTTCGTCGGGAGTCTTTGAGTATTTGCCATTTCGAGCTGACACGTTTGACGTTGTCATGTGCGGATATTCTCTCCGCGACGCTATTCAATTGAGGCAAGCAATTTCAGAAATGCACCGGATTCTCAAGGGAGGAGGAAGGCTTATCATAGTCGACCTAGGCAAGCCGGATGGCGCGTTTCAGAGGGCACTTGTCTCTGGCTATTTGAAATATTTCCTTGGGATCTTTGCTTTTCTTGTTGCAGGCAAGGCGGGCCTTCCATTTAGGACACTCTACGGCACATTCTTGCGCTGGCCGAGGAATTCAGAACTTGAAGGCATGCTCAAAGAATTGTTTTCGAAAGTCGAGTTCGAAAAAGAGATGATGGGCGGCGCCGTGATAATTGCCGCTTACAAGTAGATCGAAATGAACCGCGCGATTCTGCTTGTATCTATTTGCGCTGGAATCGTCGGCGTCTCTTACGGCATGTACGCTCCGCTGGTTCCGGTCTTTTCAAGAGATGAACTCGGAGCAGATTATTCGCAGGTTGGCATTATAGGAATGGCGAACTACCTGCCGTACATGTTTGCCCCACTCTTTGTGGGCATGATGCTGGACAGGACGAACAAGTCATACATACTCACCGCTGGCATTTCGCTTGCAGCTGTTTCGGTTTTTTTGCTCTCGACAGTCCAGGAAATCCCCGAAGTAATGTTCTACCGGCTGCTTGCAGGCATAGCGCACGCTCTCTTTTGGCCATCCTCTGAAGTGCTAATCTCCTCGAGCTCCGATTCGAACTCGCGTGTTAGAGGTATTGCAATTTTCACCGCTTCTTGGGTCGCAGGATTCATGCTGGGACCTTTAGCCGGCAAGGTTGTTCTTGACGCCTACGACTTTAGAGTATTGTTCCAATTAGCCGCGCTCGCAGCTGCGGCCGCTGTCGTCCCGTCACTGTTACTCCGTCGCCACGGCGCTCCCGTACCTCACGAAGAAGAACTGCAGATCCCGTCAAGGTCAGTCCTGCAAGTTGGGAGGGAAATGACAAAGTACCCTGCGGTCAGCGGGGTTTTGCTTTACTACGCGGTTACCTTTGGTGTAGTGCTTTCGGTCTATCCGGCGTACATGGGCGAGTCGTCACTTTCAAGCCAAGACATAGAATACCTTTTCTTTGTATTTGGCATCTCACGGTTTGCGACTCTGTATTTCGTGCCAAGAATTTCAAGATACGGGACTCTGGCGCTTTCACTAGCTGTAGCATCGACTGCATTAGGCATGCTGATCTCTTATACGTCGAGCTCAGTTCTCTCCTTTGCGGCCTCGCTTGTACTAATAGGAGCAGCCACAAGCGTGTTCTATCCGGTCACTTTTAGCATGGTGACTAGAAACACCCCTCCGGGTCAGATGGGTCAAAAGCTCGGCGCGTATGAAGCGATGTTTGGGATGGGTTGGGCCATTGGCCCGCTGGCAGTAGGTTTTTCTTCAGATTCTTTTGGATCAAGCACGCCGTATCTCGTGCTCTTTATCGTAGGAAGTGCTCTGGCAACCTCACTTGCATTTCTAAAGAGACGAACTACTTTTTAGGAATAGCGAACTATAGCATACGTGAAAGGACGCCGAAAGGATCCCCTCGAGAATCAGGTGCCCAAATACGGTCTCGAGGCCCTGGTGAACACAATAGAAGACAGGGATGAGCTTATCTCTGCGATAAAAGCAGCAAGAAAGCGCTAGCTATTCAGTTTCGTGGTCCGGCCGTTTATCTTGATCTTGCCTTCGGCGATCAGCCTTATCGCTTGTGGATAGAGCAAGTGTTCCTGCTCTAGTATCCTTGCTGACAATGATTCTTCCGAATCCCCATCGAGTATAGGCACTGGCGACTGCAGTATAATGGGGCCGGTATCCGTGCCCTCGTCTACAAAGTGAACCGTGCATCCCGTGACCTTGACCCCGTAATCAATCGCCTGCTTTTGAGCGTGGAGACCGGGAAATGATGGCAGCAGCGCTGGATGAATGTTCAAGATCCGCATTTGAAACGCCTTGACAAATTCTGGACTAATAATTCGCATAAACCCGGCAAGGCAGACAAGTCCAGATTCTGGAACTACGCCGTATTGTTTTAACATCGCGACGACCTTTTGATCGTAAATCCATCCCTTGAGACCCTCAGCTAGAATAACTTCAGTAGAAACTCCAAATTCCTCCCTTGCGATCTGCAGGCCGCCAGCATCGGGCTTGTTAGAAATCACTACGCAAGGCTTGACATTTCGGATGCGACCCGCCTTTATTTCAGACAGGATGGCAGCCATGTTGCTGCCCCTTCCCGAAATCAGAATGCCAAGGTTGATCACGACCACAGGTTGACAACCGCCTCTTCTTAAATGTCTCTGACAGTGTGGACGGACAAAGATTGCAACCACTAGGTTTCCAGATCACAAACGGAAGCCTAGTTTTCTGCTAAATGTTAAAATATTCACAGCCTTGTAGGTTTGTCAGCTCGGGATGGTTTGCAGAGTTTCTAGAAGCGATTCGGGCATTGCGGTCCATTATGACGGCACCAGTGTTATCTTGGATCCCTCACGGCCCGGCGACTTTGACTTTACATTTGTTTCGCATGCCCATGTTGATCACTTGCACCGCCGTGCCAAGAAGACAAAGAGCAGAATCCTTTCCTCCAGCCAGACTACTAGAATAGCCAAAGCCAGAGGCTATGACATCTCCGATGCAGTACAAGAGCACGACGGATTTGATCTCGTTGATACCGGCCATATTCTCGGGTCGCGGGGGCTCCTGATAGGAGGCGACCAGGCATTCTACACAGGCGACATTTCACTGCGCGAGAGGGCGTTCATGAAGCCGGCAATGCTTCCTCATGCAAAAACCCTCATAATAGAATCAACATTTGGCAAGCCAGAGTTTGTCTTTCCTGCCCTGTCAGAAGTGACGCACAGGACAAACAAGATAATTTCTGAAATGTATAATCTGGGGATCCCGGTGATCCTAATGGGCTATAGCCTGGGCAAGGCGCAGTTGCTGACAAAGTTGTTTGGCGGCTGGGACCCTGTCTTCGTCCACGACTCTGTCGCCAAAATGAACTCGGTATATTCCGAACTTGGAATCGACCTAAAGAATGCGATGGCGCACTCTGAGGCCGAAAGCCTTGGTCTTTTGTCAAAGAACCGGCCCTGGTTGATGATAGCTCCCCTTAATGGCGGAAGAACTTCGTTTGTAAAGGACATGAAGGACAGGTATGGCGCGGTAACCATCGGCTTTACTGGCTGGGCAACTGGGAGCAGATACAAGTACATGACGGGGCTTGACTACGTGATGCCACTCTCAGACCACTGCGACTATCGTGAGCTTGTAGCCGCTGTCAAGCAGTGCAGGCCAGAAAAGGTCTACACTTTTCATGGGTTTGCGGCCGAGTTTGCGAAGAGTCTGAGAAACATGGGCTATGATGCCGAGCCGGTGGATAAGGCTAGGGGCGGAAAGAATCTCTCCCTCGACTCTTTTCAATAGATTCTACTTGCGGTCTTGCTCTCTGAAATAGGGTATTACTTTGTTCCCAAACATCTCTAGATTCTTGAAGTAGCCGTCTCCCCAGAACCTGATGATAAAGTGGTTGGTCCCGGCTTTGATAAAGCGCTCAAGCATCTGGATCGCGTCGTCCGGCTTGCCCACCCCGATTGCAGTCCTTGCTACGCTGTCGGGGATCTTTAGTGCTGCACGCTTCATTTGCTCCATCAGTTCTGGCTTGTCCATCGTGTATTCTGTAAAGTATTTGCGAAAGTCAAACTCAGAGTCCTGCGGGATGTCGTGGACCTTTAGCAGTTCAGGTTTGAAGAGACTTACCTTTACGGCGTTTTTCATCTTGTTCCATGCCTCTTCTCCGTCTTCGGTGAAGTAAATGTCGACATCATTTGCAAACTGGAAGCCGTCGAGATCTCTGCCCGCCTTCTTTGCGTGATCCTTTATCACGTTTGCATGAGCCTTGAAAAGTTCCGGGGTATAGCCTATAGGGATCCAGCCGTCCCCATAAGTTGCGCATAATTCGAGCGTCTTTGGCGCGCCCGCTGCGATGTAAACAGGCGGCCTAGGCTTTCTGATGCTGCTTGCCTGAAGGCAAGCGTTGATCAGCTTGTAGTATTGGCCATTATAGTTTACGCGATTATCGGGATCAGATTTGAACAAGCGCTCAATCACTTCAAGCTGCTCTTTGAACTTTGTCACGGGCTTGCTAAATTCGATCCCAAAGTCTACAACGTTCTGGGCTTCACCTGCGCCAATGCCGAGAATCCCCCTCCCATGAGTCAGCCTGTCGAGCGTAACTGCAGACAGTGCAATCGCCGAAGGGTGCCTTCTAATCGCATCGGTGACACAAGTGCCCAGCTCGACATTTTTAGTGATAGCACCAATCGCAGCGAGCATAAGCCATGCGTCGTTGACAACAGCTTTTTTCCACTGCGGAACGTTAGCATGGTCCATCGCCCAAACCGAATCATAATCCAGCCTGTCTGCCAACTGGCAGCCAGTCATTATCTGGTTTTCGTCTAGTCCGAGCCTTGCAACATTGAGCCCCTGCGTAAAACCAAACTTTACCCTTTTCAAAACTCTAATCCTCCAGACAACGGATGAAGGATGTAGTTAATATTCATTTGACATTATCAAATAGAGGATATATTTTAATCTTGAGAGCTCGGCAGCTCAAAATTTCGCGTAAAGCCTTGTCAATATATTATACTCAGATCGTCAAGAGTGGTTAAACCACTATGTAAAATTGCAAAGGTGCAACACGAGTCAATGTTTGGCACCGGGGGAGGCAACAGGGAAAGTGATAGCGTGGACGACCAGTTCATGAGCATAATCGACGACCTTGTGGTGATGTCGGAGCATGATTCCGAGCTTGGCGAGGGCCTGAAGTGGATAGACGCCCAGTCGCGCAAGCAAGGCGTGACTTTTTACGAGATGGCCATGATAATATTGAGAAAGCACATGGCTGAGAAAAAGGCCAAAGAGTGGCTCAACAACAAGCTCAGCCCACAGTAAAGCTCTGGACTGCCTTGTTGACAGCCGGCTGAATTTTCTCATCAGTAACGTTAGGGATTATGTTAAACGGCCGCAGTTCTTCTTTGGGAATCAAGTCTGCCAGCGCGCGGGCCACGGCGACTAGGAGCTGCTGGCTAATTTTCCTTATCCTGTTATCCAGGATTGCCCTCATGGTAAATGGAAACACCAGTGCATTGTTGGCCCGATTCTCAAATTTGTAGCTGCCAGTAGCTATAACCCTGGCGCCGGCTTCTGCTGCGTCTTTTGGATGGATCTCGGGATCAGGATTTGTCAATGGAAGAATAATAGGATCCCTGTTCATTGTCCGGACCATTGCGGATGTCAGCAAGTTCTTGACGCCAGACACTCCGATGAATACGTCTTTTCCCTTCACGGCGTCTTTGAGCGAGCTGACCCCGTCGGGGACTCTGGTTATTGAGGCGAGCTCCGTCTTGTACTTGTTCATGGTGTTAGCCGGCCTTGACTTTGAGACGACTCCAAGTGAGTCGGTAATGATCACATCCGTGATGCCAATGGCTATCAGGATTTTCACAATTCCATACCCGGCAGAGCCCGCCCCGGCCACCACAACGCTAGTAGTTTCGGGCTTTCTCTTTGTAAACTTCATCGCGTTTAGCAAGGCAGCCAGTGTCACGACTGCTGTCCCGTGCTGGTCGTCGTGAAAGACGGGGATGTCGAGCTCCTCTGTGAGCCTTTCAGTTATTTCGAGTGCTTTTGGAGTTTCAATGTCTTCGACGTTTATTGCGCCAAAGACAGGCGAGATGTATTTGACTGTCCGTATTATCTCTTCGGCGTCTGTTGTCTTGAGGCAAATAGGAAAAGCATCGACATTGCCAAATTGCTTGTAGAGCAGGGCCTTTCCCTCCATGACAGGTAGTGCCGCTTCAGGGCCCAACGAGCCCAATCCCAGAGTGCGGGTGCCATCCGTTACTATCGCAACGTTGTTCCACTTTGAAGTGTATTCGTACGCCTTTTCCTTGTCTGCCGCAATTTCAAGGCAGACTTCAGCCACTCCAGGTGTATAGGCGAGGCTAATTTCCCTTGGGGATTTTATAGAAACTTTGCTTCTTATCTCAATTTTGCCGCGAAGGCTTTTGTGAAGTTCCAGCGCTTCCTGGCGCAAAGTTCGTTTGTTATTGGGCTGCTTTTTTTCATCGCTGCCCTTTGCAATAGTCTTCATTTGCCGGCTTTGTTTCCTCGGGAGGTTCTTTTGAAAGACCTATTTATCAAGTGTGCTGCCCGGAGAATTGGCCGGCCTGCTTGCCAGCGGCAGGTATTCGCAGCCCATCGGGCCGCAGTACCGGCCGACATAAACGGCTTTTGGCCGGTAAAGAGCGGGCTTGGGTGCGGCCTCGGCGAATTTTTCCTCAATTACATGCGCCGCCCAGCCGGCGATCCTCGATATCGCAAATATAGGGGTGTTTAGATCCATCGGTATCCCCATGCTGTAATAGACAGACGCGCTGTAGAGGTCGACGTTTGGATAGATTGCCTGGCGCTTGGTTTCAATCATCCACTTTTTCGTGGTCTCCTCGACTCTCTTTGTTATTTCATACCACTTGTTGTTCTTCTCACTGGAAATCTTTTTAGAAAGCCCGCCAAGAATGTCGGCCCTCGGGTCGGTAGTCCTATAGACGGCGTGTCCCATCCCCATCACCCTGGCCCCCGATTGGAGTCGGCGGGTTACCCATTTCTCTGCTTTTGCTGGGTCGGCAATTTCGAGCAGCATCTTCATGACCTGGACGTTTGCGCCGCCGTGCAATTCGCCAGATAGCGCGCCGGTGGCGCCGCTGATGCAGGCGTACATGTGTGCCCTAGTCGACGCAATTTCTCTCGCGGCAAAAGTAGACGCGTTGAAGCTGTGCTCAGCATGGAGTATCAGACAAATATCCATGACCCTTGCTTCGTCGGCCAAGGGGTCGATTCCCCTTAGCATATAGAGAAAGTTGGCTGCATGGGAAACTTCCCTGTCCTCAACCGGATCCACCACATGTTGTCCAGCCCTCAACCGGTTCCACGCAGCTACAATCGCAGGTATTTTGGCAACCAGAATTATTGCGCGCCGTATGTGCGCGTCCTTTGAAGTATCTTCGATATTAAGGTCATAGTCCGCAAGTTCAGAAATGCATGACTGCAGTACATCCATTGCCTGCGACCTCTTTGGCCTGTTTTTCAGGTTCCTTATCAGGGGTTCGGGCAGGCCACGCGCTTCTGACAGCCGCCTCTTGAAATCTTTGAGTTGGCCCTCAGAAGGCAGTTCGCCAAAAAGAAGCAGGTAGACAGTTTCTTCAAAAGTGGAATGGTACGCTAGGTCAAGGATGTCAAAGCCCCTGTAAATGAGCTTGCCGTTTTCGCCGTCAATCGAGCATATCTTTGTGTCGGCAACTTCGATATTCCGAAGTCCAATGTTGCGCGCATCCATCTATTCTCAGATAGTGATAAATGCTCAAAGTTCGTATATTAAAGTAATGCCGTAGCTCTTTTGACGATTATCCCGCTGCTGCAAATCTCATTATCTTGATGTCCTTACAACCCTCAAGTGTAAAGACAATTCGCCCTCCTCAAACGGACTTGAGAATGGGCGAAAGTGAAGTCAAGGACTCTGTGTCTTCCAACAAGATGAATTCGAGGCTGGCCACAATTGACATGAAAGACAATCCCATGATCCAACTGGTATGGTTCTACTCTACGTGGCGATTTGAATACCCGCAAGAGTAATTATACCACCACTGGCATCCCACATTCGCGCTTGGCCAGAGGCATAACCTACAAAGACGCTGGCGTTGACGTCAAAAAGATACGCTCTGCTCAAAAGTCGATCGGCGAAATAATATCGTCAAGCCACAAGATGCTGGTAGAGGGCAAGGTGGTATCAGGCTTTGGGCATTATGCAGGGTTGGTAAGACTTGGCAAGGACACGTTTGCGCTTCATTCTGACGGTGTCGGGACAAAGGTTCTCGTCGCTCAGCTCATGGACAAGTTTGACACGATTGGGATAGACTGCGTCGCGATGAACGTTAATGACGTCATATGCGTAGGAGCCAGGCCGATCGGGTTTGTCGACTACATCGCGCTGCGCCAGCCAAATGAAGTACTCCTCGAGGAGATAGCCAAAGGGCTGGTGCAAGGAGCAAAGCAATCCGAGATGGCAATTATAGGAGGCGAGACCGCGGTCCTTCCCGACGTTATCTCGGGTGACAGTGAAAACGCCTTTGACTTGGCAGGGACCGTTATGGGTATCGTCAAAGGAAAGCCAATACTTGGGAGTTCTATAAAGCAAGGCGACATAATCGTCGGGATAGAGAGCAGCGGATTGCACTCTAATGGGTACACCCTTGCGCGAAAGGTCTTGCTGGGCAAGTACTCTGTCGATGATAATGCAGACCATCTCGTGCAGACGGTCGGCGAAGAGCTGCTGGTTCCGACTAGGATCTATGTCAAACCAGTAATGGAACTCTTGAAGAAAAGAATTTCAGTCCATGGTTTGGCGCATATCACTGGCGGCTCGTTTACAAAACTCCCCCGGCTAAATCCAAGAGTTAAATTCGTTCTTGAAAATCTTCCGGCACCGACAGGAATATTCAAGCAGATTGAAGTTGACGGCGATATCGACCCTCTCGAGATGTACCGGACGTTCAACATGGGAATTGGATTCTGCATTGTCTGTCCAAAGTCAGCGACCGAGAGTGTGATCAGCGTTTTTGCAAAATACAGAATGGGTTCCCGCATAATCGGAAGGATAGAGTCTGGTAGTGGCGAAGTGGTAACAAACATAGGCGGAAAGGGTCAGCGCCTCTGATTCACAAAAATTATATTCGTTCTTAGCTGATTTTCAAAAACGTTGCTTGCAGCGCGGGTACATGATTATGATGAGGCATGCAGAGCCATAGCTCAGAGAATTGAGGACTCTACTGAGCTGACCCTTGGCCAAGCGCTGCGCATAATGAGGGAGGTCGCGTCCCAATACCATCTTGCGACTTTGCCCAAGAACGAGCACGTCATGAAACACCTTCGTAGCCTCAGATCCAGGAGGCTCCTGATGGTCAAGCCAGCCAAGACCGCGTCCGGCGTCGCGGTGGTTGCGGTGATGCCAGAGCCGTACGACTGCCCACATGGCAGATGCGTATATTGCCCCGGTGGAATAGAATACAACACCCCGCTCAGCTATACTGGCTCAGAGCCTGCAATAAAGGCGGCGCAAAGATTCAACTACGATCCATACTTGCAGGTGCAACACAAGTTGGAGCAATTGGTGTCCAGGGGGCATGACACGGGCAAGACGGAAATTGTGCTAGTCGGCGGAACGTTTCCTTTCATGCCAGCGTCCTACCAGAGGCAGTTTGCCAAGTCTTGTTACGATGCTCTCAATGGGTCTGTTTCTGAAACTCTAGAGCAGTCAATCCGCATCAATGAATCTGCAAAGAACAGGTGCGTTGGATTCACCGTGGAGACAAAGCCGGATTATTGCCAGGAGCCGCATATTGATCTGATGCTTGAGCTTGGAGCGACGCGTGTAGAAATCGGTGTCCAGTCGCTCCAAGAAAAAGTCTTGAAGAATGTAAACAGAGGCCACACACTTGAAGATGTCATCCGAGCTTTCAGGGTCGCTCGTGAGTCAGGGTACAAGATAGTTGCACACATGATGCCAGGGCTTCCGGGGTCATCGCCGGAAAAAGACGTGGAAGACTTTAGGCAGTTATTCTCAAACGAGTCGTTCAAGCCGGACATGCTCAAGATCTATCCGACTCTGGTGCTCGAGGGAACCGGGCTTTACAAAATGCATGCCACAGGCAAATACCAGGCATACGATGACAGCGAACTGGTCAACGTCATTGTGGAAGCAAAAAAGATGCTGCCCCCATGGGTGCGAATAATGCGCGTTCAGCGTGAAATAGAATCAAAGGATATTATTGCAGGACCAAAGAGCGGCAACCTAAGGCAGTTGGTGATACGAAAACTCCGCGGGGACGGCCATTCATGCAGATGCATTCGGTGCAGAGAGACGGGCCTCCAAAAGAAATATCCCGCAGAAGAGGATGTTAGGCTAAATAGGGAGGATTACCGGGCTTCAGGTGGTCAAGAAATTTTTCTTTCTTACGAAGATAGAGAAAGAAAAACGATCCTCGGATTCCTCCGCCTGCGAAAGGTTGCAAGGCCGCACAGAACAGAGCTTTCAGGCAGCGCCATCGTCAGAGAGCTTCACGTTTATGGCCAAGCGATCGGAGTTGGCCTAAGGGATGTGGGAGATAGCTACCAGCACCGGGGCTATGGAAGCAAGCTGCTCAATGAAGCTGAGAGCATTGCCCGCTCGGAGCTTGGCGTTGAAAAAATATCAGTGATTTCAGCAGTTGGTACAAGGGAATATTACAGAAAGCTGGGTTATACGCAGGACGGTCCGTACGTGTCAAAGGTGTTCTAGGTGGAAGAAGAGCAAGTAGTAATAGGCAAAGGGACATGGATTGACAAAGTTGCTGACACACTCGTCAAGCGAGAGCAAAAGCTGGGCAGGAGTCTTGAACTTGTACGTGTTGAAAGCGGCCTTGGTGCGTCAGGGATTCCACACATTGGCAGCATGGGTGACGCTGTGCGCGCATACGGCATTGCTCTGGCCCTTCAGAACTTTGGCTACAAGTCGGAGCTCATTGCATACTCTGACGACATGGACGGGCTTCGCAAAATCCCTGCAGGAATGCCAGACTGGCTGAAGGATTACATTGCCCGCCCCGTGTCTGCGATTCGGGATCCGTTCGGCGACTGCCATAAGTCATACGGAGCGCATATGAGCAGCCTTCTCTTGGACGGACTCGACAAAGCTGGTATAAAGTACAAGTTCCAGAGCGGCAGAGAAGCATACGCTAGCGGGATCCTAGTCCGCCAGATTGACACCATTCTTCAGAATAGAGAGAGGCTTGGCAAAAAGATTGCAGAATTTGTCGGGCAGGAAAAGTACACCGAAGTGCTCCCTTACTTTCCGGTATGCGAGAACTGCGGCAGGCTCTACACTGCCGTCGCCCAGAGCTACCTGCCCGCCGAGAAGAAAGTGACCTATTCCTGCATTGGCGGGAGAATTGGAAAAGTTGACATCAAGGGCTGCGGGCACAAGGGCGAAGTCGACATTTCAAAAGGCCAGGGCAAGCTGGCCTGGAAGGTCGAGTTTGCAGCAAGGTGGCAGGCACTTGACATCAGGCTCGAAGCGTATGGCAAGGACATCATGGACTCTGTTAGGATAAATGACTGGGCAGCTGACGAAATCCTAGGTTTCCATCATCCGCTCCATGTAAAGTACGAAATGTTTCTGGACAAAGCAGGCAAGAAGATCAGCAAGTCAGCCGGAAACGTCTTGACGCCGCAGATGTGGATGCGCTATGGCACGCCAGAATCCCTCCTACTACTATTGTACAAAAGGATCACCGGGACCAGACATGTAGGCTTGGACGACGTGAGGTCGCTCATGGACGAATATGATTTGCTTGAAGACAAGTACTTTGGAAGAATAAAAGAAGACAACCCGGCAAAGCTTGTCAAGGACAAGGGATTATACGAATATATCAACAAACTCCAGCCTCCGCGCCAGCCATCTCCCCACATGCCTTACCAGCTGGTGGTACAGCAGGCGGCAATATTTCCTCCAAGCGCAGACAGGTACGAAAAGATCTTTAACAGACTAGTTACCTACAACCTGGTAAAGGAAAAGAGTGACGCGGTACTCAACAGGATAAGGCTGGCAGCAAACTGGGCAGACGACAATGTGACCCAGGAAGACGAAATGTTTGAAGTACAGCTTTCTGAAACCCAGAAAAAGGCAGTCGCCGAATTACTTGAACTCGTCAAACCCTTTGCTGAGACGCCTAGCACCGCAGACAATGCAAAGGAGCTGCAGTCAAAGGTCTTCGACGTCGCAAGGAACAATAACATCGAACCTAAGGCATTTTTTACGCTGCTCTACAGGATGCTCCTTAATGCCGACCGGGGCCCGAGAATCGGAAATTACTTTTTGGACTTGGGCGTGGAGAGGGTGATCCACGTGCTCAACAGGTACCTCGATTAACAGCTTTGTTAAGTCGATTTCTGAGGCGACTTCTTTAACAGAAATGTGAATTTCTTAACAAAATAGTTCGGAACTGTTTTGGATCAGTTTCGTAATGTGCGGCTCAAATACCATAATCCGCAAGAATGCACTGCATGGCACTAAATTCATCCAGCTCTAATATGTTTAATGTAAACCAATACGCATGACTGTGGAACCAACAGGTCAACCGGATGGGCAACCATCAGATCAACGGTCTGAACTAATTCTGGCAAAATGGAGCACCAGATTCTGGGCATGGCTTGTCGATTTCATAATAGTAAATGCTGCCTTAGGAGTTCTATTTGGCCTGCTTTCATTGCCAATGTGGCTATACGGATTCACAAATCCGAGGATGATGTCCCCAATATTTGGAGACGCCTGGTGGAATGGTTTTGGTGGTCCCCTTAGTTTTGCAATCAACAGCCTAGTGTTTTTCGGGTACTGGACGTATATGGAATCAAAACATAACGGTCAGTCAATAGGGAAGATGCTTCTGCGCATTAGAACAACAGACATTGAAGGCAAGCAAGCTGACGTAAAAAGTATCGCTATCTCTAGCTTTGGAAAATCATTCTTGCTCGTAATTGATGTGTTCTTTGGCTGGATATTTACAAACGAGAAAAGACAGAGGTTGCTGAACAGAGCCGCGGATACAATAGTTGTCAAGTTGCCCGATACATCTGCAAAGAACGCTTCATACAAGAAGGACTGAGGCCGATGACAGGAATACAGCATCTCAGCTGGATAGAGAAAGAGGCTCAGAGGGACTACATCAAACCATCCCAAAGAGGCGGCGAGATGGCGACTCTAATCGGCATTATCCTGGTTACGTTCTTTTTTTATGCTCACCAGGCGGGATCCACCGGCTTTTTCACTCCATCTTTTGGTGCCCTAGTGCAATTCTTGTTCTACGGTTCTATCGTGACGGGGATGCTCGGACCTATCACTCGCATGGCGACGGGAAGAAGGAACGCAGCTCGTCCTCCCGAATTGATGGCATCGATATTCTGGATTGTCGCTTCAACATGGTTGCTGATAGTTTTTCCATTCAACTTTGCTCACTTTGCGGACGTGATACCATATTCCCTTCGCTTCTTTGTAAGTTGGGTGACCAATGAGATTGCAAGGATTCTCATTATTCTAGGAACTCTGGGAGGAGTCGTTTTCGCAGGTATCAACGCTTTACTGTATGTTAAAGTCAAAGCCATCCTAGAATCAGGCAGGTACGCTTTAGCATCATGAGTCCCACGTACGCGCCTTGCTTCAATCGCTGTTGTGGCGAGTGATCAATAGCCATTCGGGGTAGATTTCCCCTCTCGTCCGTATGACCTTCAGATACTTTAGATTTTAACTGACCTTCGATTAACAATCGGCTTATATAGCAAGTGCGACCCAGAACTTTTGAGACTTGAATCGCAAGTATGCAGACAGGCCGCCAATGATAGTCGTTCAGGGATCATGTATCGATTTTGAAAAAGAGCGACCAAAGATTATGGAATTTATTGGCACGCTTGAATGGAGCGTGCATATAAAGAAGCATTGTGAATGCTCTTCGAGCGGCAAGGCTCTCGGCTGGGATTTTTTCCACATATATTTTGATCCCGATTTTGTCGAAAAGTTGCTCGACGTCTACCCGGAGATTCAAAAGCAGGAAGGCAACGACTTGGAACAGCGCTTTGTTCTTTGGCTTGGCTCTCAGATGAAAAAGTCCAAGCTTCAGTACTACCTAAAGTTGCGCGATGTCCCCCACGAACAGGCGAAGGGATTCAGATTAAACCCCGACGCGTATCGCGACGATAGCGAGCTGGAGAGGCTGCGCTGAGATTTATAGCCTATCAGAGGAATAGCTGAACGTGAGAATGGATGCAATCATCTTTGACTTAGACGGGGTGCTTGTTGATTCGATGCCCACCCACGTCAGGGCGTGGCAAGCCGCCTTCGAAAGCGTCGCGGGAGTCAAGGTTACAGAGCGCGAAATTTACCTCCTTGAGGGCATGCGAGGAATGGACTTGATAATGAAGATATTTGGGCAAAAAGGAAAAGATAATTCGCTTGCAAAGGAAGTTCATGACGAAAAGAACAGGGTATTCAGATCCATTCGAAGATCGGATCCTTTTGATGGAGCAGCAAAAATGCTAGACCTAATCACCTTCCCCAAGGCTGTTGTAAGCGGCTCTGCCAAGGCCGACGTAGAAGCAATACTTGGCGAGGCTTTTGGAAAGTCAAAATTCTCCACGATAATTACGGCGGATGATGCCAAGGTCGGCAAACCTGACCCCACTGTGTTTCTCGAGGCTACTAGGCAGCTAAAAGTTAGCGCAAAAAAGACTGTGGTAGTTGAGAACGCGCCGCTTGGGGCAGAGGCTGCTAGAAGAGCAGGGATGGGATGCTATATCGCCCTTAACAATACCCCGTTGCTAAGGGATGATTTTAGAAGTACAATCCAAGAGGATAGGATCTTCAGGACAACTAGCTCGCTTGCAGATATTTTGGTGGGCATGTGCGCGTGAAAGTCCTGATTTTTTCACATGAATCAGACCTTGACGGATTGTACTCCTCGGCTATTGGGCTTATTCGCTACCCGCAGGCAATGGCAGTATTTCTCGGCTACGGCGCGGATAACCTGAACAAGATGGGCAACTTCATCTATTCGGCTACTCATCACTCCAAAGAGAGGGGACTGATAATCATCGCAGACCTAGGTCTCAACGACGATCTTATTGAGCCGTGCACACAGATCCTTTCAATCGCAATGACAGATGGCTGGAAGATAATGTGGGTTGACCACCATCCGTGGTCCGAACAAGCGGTTCGAGCTGCGGGCCAGTTTGCAGAATTAGTCCTTGACACTTCCGGGAAAAAATGCGCTTCTGAATTGATGTATGAGACATTGGTTCCAGGAAATGAACTTGGAGAACAGCTGGGCAGCATGGCCCACGTCATGGATTTTTTCACAAAGGATCAATACCTTACTCCCATAACTGAGCTTATCCGATACTACCAGACATTTCCTGACTTCTACGACAGGATGCTCGAGCTCGCACACAAGTCTGCCAAAGGAATTCTATGGGACGTAGACATGCAAGCTGACTATGTCAGCTACTCCAAATTGCGCGATGAAGCAAAAGAGCAAGTCCTTTCCACAATTCAAGTCAGGTCAGCGGGTCAACTCACGGTGGCTTATGTTCAGTCTTCTCCTTACCTGAACAGTAGCCTGTTCTCCGAGGAAGTCTTTGCAAAGACAGGTGCTGACTTGGTATTGCTTTACAGCCCGAAGGGAAAGGTGAGCATTAGAAGAAACAACGAGTTGATATCATGCCGCGACGTTGCATCCAAGTTGTCCGAAGGAGGAGGACACGCATACGCTGCAGGAGCGGTCTTCAGGAGCGACCCTTCCAATGTCGCCGCGGTGATTTCAGAGCTCGAGGCTGCTGTCCTGGCCGCGCTTGCATCGTCCGCAGGTCAAGCCCGAGTGTCAAATACTTTAAAAGAATAGGCGCTGCATAGTGGGCTTGAATATCGCATGAATGGGTTGAAGGGAAAAGTTGCACTGGTTACTGGCGCGGGAGGGGGTGTTGGCAGGGCAGTATCAAAGAGGCTTTCTTCAGAAGGTTGCAAAGTAGTGCTAATCGGCAGGAACAGGGACAGGCTTGCAAAAGTCGCTTCCGAAATTGGAGACAAGAAAAATGTCCTCACCGTAGTTTCTGATATTACAAAGGAGGCAGAGGTGCTGCTTGCCCTTGAACAGACGATTTCAACATTTGACAAGATAGACATTCTTGTAAACAATGCTGGCACGATAAACGACCCTGCTCCATTCCATGAAACGTCAGAGGACGATTGGAACGAGCTTATGGATACTAACCTTATCGGAACATTCAGGATGACAAAGGCAGCCCTGCCCATCATGATGAAAAACCATTGCGGAAGCATTGTAAACATTTCATCTGTTCTTGGGATCCGGTCGATTCCAAAAGTCCCGCTCTGTGTGTATGGGGTAACCAAAGCTGGCATCATAATGTTTACAAAAAGCATAGCCGTTGAATACGGCCAGTACGGGGTGCGGAGCAACTGCCTGTGCCCGTCAACAATCAGGAGTTCCATAATCGAGCCCTACCTTCAGGACGAGAATGCTAAAAAGATCCTGGAATCGACATTTCCCCTACACAGGATTGGCGAGCCGGATGACATTGCCGGAGCCGCCGCATACCTCTGCTCGGATGATGCCAAGTGGGTAACGGGCAGCGTGATGATGATAGACGGTGGCCTTTCTGCAAAACAGTAGAAACTGCTTGGCCGCTGTTAGGCGCTGGTTGATAGCCTAGTCGTAAACTGGCTTGCCTTCTGAAGTGTATCGCTTGATCCTTCGCCCTGCTGCAGTTCCCTTATCCGCAGGGGCCGGCTCGTCTTTCATCGCAGTTTCCTTCACCGCTCGGTCCTTCTTTCCACGCAATTTGTCGAGGAATCCCATATCCTAGTAATATTGGCCATGAGATAAAAGCACAACGGTTGTGAGAACAATGAAAGGGTGGCGGAAATCATTATCAAAGTTGTGGCGGCATCACGTCTAAAGTCGACAGACAAGTTCACAGGCAGGAGCAGACACGAACCGACCCCTGACGCGGACCGCATTAACCATGCGGTTGGGAAGCCGTCAAGGTACCTCTATCGACGACTCGGGCTTTTGTGCGATTTCTGATTTCCTGCCTACAAGCACTTCAGTTGATTATGTCAAGCAGATAGGCACGCCGTATGATGCGAGTGCATTGTTCGAAAGCCTTGGCTGCATTGCATATCGGGATTTCTACAGTCTTCAAGAATCTCTGTAAGAGAACAATTCAGAAAAGAAAAAAGACTACCAAATAATTGACAAGACTCGGACGAGCCAGGACATCACGACAACACCCATGGACGCGGGTGCATGTGTCAAAGGAAGTAAGCTTAATACCTTCTAGATGAGGTAATTAATCCTCCATGAAAAAACTTGACTTGATAATTCCTCAAGAGCGCCTTGCTGATGTCAATGACATTCTACATCGTCACAAGGTAGGAGGAATGAATTTTCATGACGTCAAGGGCAGGGGAAGGGCAAAGAGGGAGCCAGTCGCAGTGGGTAGAGGAGTAATGAGATATGTCCCCGAGTTCGGATTTCGTACCAAGATTGAAGTTCTAGTTTCTGACGCGACAGCCACAAGAATAATCAACGCGTTGCTAAAGGAGATCAGCACTGGGTCGGCATCTGATGGCAAGATCTTTGTCTATGATGTCGCCAAAGCATACGACATTGGAAGCAAAGAAGAAGGCGATGATGCACTATGATACACAAAGTCAGGCTTTGTTAAGTAACTGTTCATTGGAAAGGACTTGATTGACTGATACGTCACTTTCTTAACAGATTTATCGCTGATGACAAATTCAAAGAACCCAATTATTTCTAGTCGGAAAACGACTGAATTCCTGAAATGGTTGAAATCGGCTAAAAATAAAAGGGAGAGATCTGCCTAAGGCAGGACCTCAAGCTGTCCTATCATGCTAGGCAAATCGTACGTACAGTAGTATGTGAATCGCCCGACCGTGTCAGCAGTGAAAGAGAATGTTTTGTTCTCCCCACCAGCCAAATCATAGTTCATCCGATATGGGGCCTGCATTGTAAATGTATGCCGGTCGTCAGCTTCCTCAGCAGGATTGTAGAAGTGGATTGTTACATTGTCTCCCTTGTGAACTGTGATTTCTGTAAGGGTATATACTGCCACTGGTATTCCTAATTTCTCTTCATCTGCCATCAGCTCTTGGGTAAATATCCAAAATTCATTTGGGTCATTTCCGGGTGCTCCAACTTCCATAGCTTTTTGTTGTGTAGGTACATTTGTGGTGGAGCCAAGAGCGTCAATCCTAGCATTGAGCCCGGCTTGCATTGCCAATGCAATTCCCGAGGTTATAATAGAAGCTATAGCGATTCCTAAGCCGACCGTTCCTAGCTTGTTTGAACTTTCAGCCAATTTTTCACCTCATAGAGTATACTGGTGTCTAATATTTTAGGTACATAATCTCAGAGAAGAATTTCTCGTAATTTCCAGCTAAAAGCTCGGATAAACCTGTGATTCTAGTCTTCTTGCTTCATGACTCAGCGGTACTCGTATTAACAAACCGGTAACTTCGACAAGTCTCCCTTTTTATACAAAGCCCCCTGCCCGTGATCACTTATTTAACAGACCGTTGAATTCTTAACAATATCACAAAGTCAGAAAGAGTTATAATCTTGCGGACGCCATAATTGCCGTATGAAAGAAAGAACAATGCCAGTATGTTTTACGCCAGATCAAATCAAGACGATCGAGGAATTTGCCAAAAAGAAAGGCATGTTAAGTGCAAACCAGGCAGTAGAAGAAATAGCTAAACAATAAAATTTTTACAGCGCGGGTTCTCCGCGCTTTTTTGATCCAATGTCCACTACATCCTCAACATCCGAGACAAATATCTTGCCTTCTCCAGCAAGACCTGTGCTCGTGCTTTCAAGAAGCTTTTCAATCACCTTGCTGGCCATTGAATCCTTTGTTACAACTACTACAGTCGCATTAACATTGAATTCTGGTCTGTATGTTCCCGTCCCACGCCCGGAATGTATTTCTGGGCGAGGGATTGATCCTTGTCCTTTGGAGTCATAATACGTAATACCGCCCAGGTCGAGCTCTTTAAGTGCCGCAAATGCCCTGTCCAGCCTTGCAGAGGGGACTACAGCTTCAATTTTCTTCATAATGAATCGAGTCAGCTTGGTACCGCCTTTATTAAAATATTTTGCGTTGGATATAATTTCCAATTAATACTACAAAATACGGAAAAATAAGTAATAAAATAAAAGGAAAGCGTAAGTTTTAGCTTACACGTATGGTTCCAACCATGGCCTAATGAAAGATGCAGTAGTACGGGAAGTCTCGAGCTTCAGTAAAGGTGAAGCTCTGCTTGTTCTAACGCATTATCAGTGCTGGCGCTTTGAGTGTGCCACCGAAAATGCCAGTCAGTCGACCCACCCAATGTCGCTACTCTTCCGCCAAAAGACGAAAGTACGTTTTTTTATCGGTTTTGGCAGAGATGATCGTACTTGCGTAATATCTTTGGCAAGAAAGAGGTTGCATTCTGCGCAATCTGTAACAAGGAGCTGGGCAGGCACAGGTACCGTCCGGCAAAAGAGTGGAACCTGTCGGGACTACTTTGCGGCAACTGTCATATCGACAAGACAAAGGAATTCTTGGAAATTGAGAATTCGAAGCGAGATGCTCCCGACAGGTGCGCGATCTGCCGGAAGGAGATCAGCCAGGACGAAGACAGAATCAAGGCAAAGTGGCAGTGGGAGATGGAGTCGGGCTCCCTCGTGTGCAAGGATTGTTTTGCGAAAAAGGACACGGAATACAACAAGAAGCTGAATTTCTGCGCGTCATGCAATGGCAGACTGGGAAGATTTTTCTACCATCCAAAGCCTGCATGGAAGATTGAGGGAAATTTGTGCAGGCGTTGTTGGGACGAGCGGAATAGTGGTTAGATCTTGTTTGAAAAACATGAATGCAAAACATGCGGAAGAAAATTTCGCAAGGTAGAGGAGCTGATGCAGCACGAACAAGTGGCACACGAGCAAAAGCTCTACATGTGCAACGAATGCAACTTGGGATTTGAAGGGATGGAACAGATGCGCGATCACGCCAAGAAATTTCATTCTTACAACAAGATGAAAGAAGAGAAAAAAGGCTAGACTGCCTTTAGCTGCTTGACAATTGGAGGCCTTGCCTTCCGAAAGACCCTAAATCCGCAGATGCACTTTATTTCCGGCAATTTGGAAAGCTCTTCAACGGTCACAGGGGTGCCGCACCTCATGCATTCGTACGTCACCGCAGCCCCGGAATTTTGGCTTGCCATGAGAACAATTTTAGCCGTCTGCCCACATTTTAAGCTATAGTGGGATGGCGCTGGTGGAGAGCCTTGTTCTGCCTTATCGCCGACTGCGCTGCCGACAATATTGCAATGGGGATCCTGTGAGAAGACGCGCTGACATAGTCAAGGCCGATGCTGCTGCAGAATTCTATCGACCGAGGATCCCCTCCGTGTTCGCCGCAGATTCCTATCTCAATGTCCTTCTTTACTCTACGGGCCAGCTGCACTCCCATTCCCATCAGCCGGCCCACTCCCTTGGCATCGACAGTCTGGAACGGGTTGACAGTCATTATCCCCTTCTCCAAGTAGAACGGAAGAAACTTGCCTTCTGCATCTTCCCGGCTAAAACTAAATGTCGCCTGGGTAAGATCGTTGGTGCCAAAGCTGATGAAATCTACCAGATGGGCGATGTCGTCTGCCACAAGGCACGCACGCACTACTTCAATCATGCTTCCGAACTTTATCCTCAGCTTCACCCTGTGCCGATGCTCCACTTCGCGCTTGATTGACTCAAATATCTGCCTGACTGAGGCAAGTTCCTCAACAAGGCCAACCTGCGGGACCATTATCTGGGGCTCGACGCTGACAGATTCTTTTGTCAGTTCTGCTGCCGCTTCGCATATTGCCCGTATCTGAGTTTCATAGATTTCTGGAAAAGAGATCCCCATCCTTACGCCCCGGTGACCAAGCATCGGGTTTATCTCTGAAAGCTCGTGAACTCGCCGAAGCACTTTTTCAAGGTGGGATACTTCTCCTTGCTTTCCGCCTGAAGACCTAAGTTCAAAGAGCCGCTCCATCAGCTCTTCTTCATTTGGAAGAAACTCGTGCAGTGGAGGATCAAGCAGCCTGATTGTGACAGGAAGACCCCTCATCTCGGCCAATATGGCTTTGAAATCTGCTCGCTGCAGCGGCTCCATTTCTGCAAGGACACGCCTCCTTTCAGCCTCGTTTTCCGCCATTATCATGTCAACAAACTGGGCCACCCTGTCGTGCTGGTTGAACATTCGTTCAGTCCTGCAAAGCCCGATGCCCTCCGCGCCATACACCCGTGCAAGGGCGGCGCTTTCTTTTGTGTCGACATTGGCACGTATCTTGATGCCCTTTGTCTCTAGAGACCATTGAAGTATTTCTTTGAATTCCAGAGAAATTTCTGGTTCTACTGTATGAACCTCGCCGGCGTAGACCCTTCCGCTGGATCCATCGATGGTAATCTTTTGTCCCTCTTTGGCGACCAGCTTGCCATCGACGCTAAAGCTCCGGTCATCAGAATCGATCTCTATTTGTGAACACCCAACTACGCAGGGCTTGCCCATTCCCCTTGCCACAACGGCTGCGTGGGACGTCTTGCCTCCCCTAGTAGTAAGTATTCCAGCTGCCTGAAAGAATGCTGGCACGTCGTCAGGCTTGGTCTCTTCCCTTACAATGATTACTTTCTCGCCCTTCTTTCCAAGCGTTTCGGCCTTGGCTGTATCAAAGACGGCTATCCCGCTTGCGGCTCCAGGAGACGCCCCTACTCCTGTTGCCACGGCTTTTTGTTTCGAGTGTGGGTCTATCCTCCTGTACATTATCTGCTCAAGGCCCTCCGGGTCAATTCGCTCAAGCGCAGCTGTCCGGCTAATCAGGCCTTCGTGGAACATGTCAACAGATGTTTTTACCTGCGCAACGGGATTCATCCTCGCGGACCTCGTCTGGAGAATGAATAGCCTTGCTTTTTCCACCGTAAATTCCACATCCTGAGGCTCCTTGAAGTGGTTCTCCAGCTTTTCGCACACGTTCATTAGCTGCGTATACACATCGGGCATTTCACCTATCAGTGAATCGATGTGGTTGGGAGTAGTCCTGCCGGAAACCACGTCTTCGCCCTGCGCGTTTGTGAGATAGTCTCCGTAGAGGTTCTTGTCTCCCGTTTCTGGATTTCGAGTAAAGGCTACCCCTGTACAGCTGTCAGGGCCCATGTTACCAAAGACCATCGAGACCACTGTCACAGCAGTGCCGTTGGCCCGTTCAGGCGTGATGTTGTACTGCCTGCGGTACTCTACGGCTCGCTTGCCCATCCAAGACCTGAATACGCCGTCGATCGCAAGCTCGAGCTGCTTGTACGGATCTGTGGGGAATTTCCTGCCGGTTCTTTCACAAAGCGCGATGAATGAAGCAGAAATTTCCTTCAACACAGAAGGATTTGAAAGATCCTTGTCTGCGCTAATGGCGTCAAATTTTCTGTCCTCTACTCCAAATACTATCTTGCCAAACATCTGGATAAACCGCCGGAACGCGTCATAGGCAAACCTAGGATCGCCGCTTTGCCGGGCAAGTCCTTCGACTGATTCGATGTTTAGGCCAAGGTTTAGGATCGTGTCTAGCATTCCCGGCATAGATACCGCGGAGCCTGAACGAACTGAAACCAAGAGAGGGTTTGAAGGGTCGCCAAATTTCTTGCCAGCAAGGCTTTCCAGGCGCCTCATGGAATTGCGAACCTCTTCCATCAGGCCGTCGGGCAATCGCCTTCCCGCCTCGTAGTATTTTTCACAGATCTCTGTGGTAATGGTAAATCCAGGCGGTATTGGGAGACCAAGTTGGGTCATCTCCGCAAGCCCCGTCCCCTTGCCACCAAGCCGTGCCCTGTCAACGACGTCGGTTTCGTCAAAGAAATAGATAGGCTTCGCAATCGCAGGGACACTACCAAAACTGGCGTCTTCAGACATTGCTAACAACTGATCACCGCCGGCATAATTTAAAATCTTGTGTGGAGTCTACCGATAATTTCAAATCATGCGATACAATGCTAGATCTGGGCGTGGAAAGAAGGCGCGTTGGTGATATGACTGTCATCTGACGCCACGTTTCCGCTGCTTATCTACGTCCTTGACCTCTTTGGAACCATGGCCTTTGCAGTAACTGGAGCGTTCAAGGCAATAGAGCACAAATCAGACATAGTAGGTATCATTATCCTGGCAACCATTACGGGAGTCACGGGCGGTGTCGTGCGTGATCTCGTGTTTGGAAGGATCCCTCCAGTGGCTGTCGTTGACCCCCTATATCTTGTGATAACGACTGCAACAGCGATCGCAATTTTCTTTCTTTACAAAGTGCTAAGAAAACATTGGAACCTGTTTCTAAAATTCGATGCAATTGGCTTGGGCGTGTTCACTGTGATCGGTGCGTCATTCGCCTACGAACTTGCTGGCCTCAACTTTCTCGCAATGGCTTTCGCGGGGCTCGTTACGGCAGTCGGGGGAGGCATCCTGCGTGATGTCTTTGTCAACGAAGTTCCCATAGTCTTTGTCAAGGAGCTATATGCATCTGCGAGTTTTGTGGGAGTAGTCATGCTATTTGCGTTGCTTGCGGCGGGAGTCAATCTCGGCGTAGCTGCGATTCCAACGATAGCGGCGGTTACATCGTTACGGCTTCTGGCGATGAAGTACAACTGGAATCTCCCCAGGCCAAAGATCTAGTTTTTGAGAGTCTAGAAAAGATTAGGCCTACTTCATGCCAGATGCCAATTCTGCTATCTTGGCCGCCCATGATTCCGCTTTGACGACCCCGCTGGCCACCAGAATCCCACGCGAGCCGAGCTTAATGGCGGCCCTGACATCGTCTTTGTCAGTGATGCCTGCGCCGCAGATGACTTTTGTTCTCGAGCCTGCCGCTTCGATGGACTTTGATATTATCGCAGGATTTTCTTTCGACACGGCCTTTCCGCTTCCAATAAGCTCTGGCGGCTCGATTGCGACATAGTCAGGCCCAAAGACAGACATTTCCATTACTTCATGGGGTGTTCGCGCACAGACCACCGAAGTCATACCGAGCTTGCGCATGCGCTCGACTAGTACTGCAATCGATTTAACTTCGATGCGGTGCTCGCTGTGGTTTATCAGAGAACCGACTGCACCATAAGACTTTGCAATTTCGGGCACGAAATAACCGGTGGTAGAGCCATCCTTCTCGCTGTCCAGATGTTGGCAGAAAACAGGTACGCTGACGCTCCTTGCAACAAGGGCAAGGGCCGGCTGCGGAGGGGCAACAATTATTTCAACTTTGGACCTTTCCGCAACTTTTTGAGCAGCCTTTGCCAGCTTGAGCGTGCTGGCGGCTGACGCTTCTCGATAGTTCTTGAAATTGATTATGAGTGGGCGCTTCAACGTTTGCTGCCAACTTTGGGTTTAGCGGCTTCTCCCTTTTTGGCTTTGCTTGTCAAAACTTCGTCCATCTCCTTGAATTTTGATGCCAGTTTAGCCATTCGCGCTTCGTAGCCTTTGTTGTACTCTAGCTCATCGGGGACAAGTGTCGCCGGATGGATGAATCCCTGGTTTCTCATTATCATTGCGCGCTCTGAGGCCCACGTTCTCTGGAGATCCCAATCAGCGGTTCCAAATCCGTCGTGGGGCCCGGTAAGTTTGCCATTGTGCATACTAAAGAGGAGGCAAGAGACCACGGGGATAGAGTAATTGAGCGAAGCAGCAGAGTTGAGCTTTACCGGCATCAGGGGCATGTGGTGGCTCCCTCTGGTGTTACCGGCAACATAGTGGGGATCGTTGAAGGCGCTGCCTGCCTCTTCTGTCGCTGGAAAGTTCTTTTGCGTGCGTACGATGGCAATTGGGTCGTCCTTGCCAACGTAGGTTCCTGCAATGTTGTGCAGCCTATCCGTAGACGCCGAGACAATATGGTCCGTTCCGTCGCTTGACATGACTGAATGGATGACGTATCTCCCTGGATACATTAGCGCTGCCTCGAGTTCTGCCTTGTCCTGCCACATTTTCAGCTCTGCAATTTTACCTTCCATCACGTCCATAATCCTAAAGATGACACCTTCTGCCAAGTTTTCATTGATGAGGAGACCGGTGTTGCTGCGTGCATCTACAAACATGCGCCAGAGTGGAAAGTTGAACGCACCAGGCTCAGTTTTGTCGGCGGCAAAAATGCAAAACACCTCGCTTGGCCTTTCTTCCATTTCAATCTCGGCCACTCCGGGACCCATGCCCTTCACGTTGCCAGAGAATGAATCCTTGAGAAGGTCTTGGCCGGCGCCATAAAGTCCCTGCTCCTTCGCAACCTTGGTGCCCTCGGTAAAGGCATCCCATGCAAGTTTGTGAATTTTTTCATTGTCTGCTCCCTGCGTATGGGTCATGATAATGTGTATATCGTCTCCAGTATACCCGATATAGTAATCGATGAGCAACCCCTTTGCGCTCTTTGTAACAAAATTCTTGACACTTGCGACAAGTTCGTCACTTGGTCGCGTATGGCCGCCTATTCCGCCGATATCGGCCTTGATGGCACTCAGTGTAATTCGCATACTCTAACAAGCTCATGATTTTCGGTTTAAAACCTTTCCGATGTCCGGGGAATGCACGCGCAGATTCCTGTTAGTTCATCAGATGTTAATTACATCCTGAGAGATTCTGTTTTTTACAAAAAGCATGGGCGAAATATAAATAAAGCCCATGAAGCGTTCAAGCAAGTATGAGCGCTAGCAAGAAGCCACACCTTAACTTGGTGGTTGTCGGTCATGTCGATAATGGTAAATCAACTACTGTAGGTCATTTGCTGGTTGATCTGGGTGCCATTGACCAGAGAACCATAGATGCATATGCCAAAGAATCTGAAGCAACGGGAAAGGGCGATACTTTCAAGTACGCTTGGGTGCTTGACAGTATCAAGGATGAACGCGAAAGAGGTATCACTATCGATCTCGCTTTTCAAAAATTCGAAACAGGCAAGTTCTTTTTCACACTGATCGACGCTCCAGGACACAGGGATTTTATCAAGAACATGATCACAGGCGCGTCTGAAGCAGACGCTGCGATCTTGGTCATTTCTGTCAAGCCTGGTGAGACGGAGGCATCAATTGAGCCAGGAGGCCAGGGAAGAGAGCACGCGTTCCTTGCAAGGACACTTGGCGTCAACCAGATCGTTGTAGCCCTGAACAAAATGGATGATGTAGGTTACAAGGAGGAGAGATTCAAGGAAGTCAAGGAGAACGTCGAGAAGATGCTAAAGATGGTAGGCTACAACACTGCCAAAATTGGATTTATCCCAATTTCAGGCTGGAAGGGCGATAATTTGGTGAAGAAATCTGCGAATATGGCGTGGTACAAGGGCCCAACCTTAGCAGAGTCACTTGATACGCTAGAGCCACCAGAAAAGCCAATCGGTAAGCCGCTAAGAGTTCCAGTACAGGACGTTTATTCAATCACTGGCGTAGGGACTGTGCCGGTCGGAAGAATCGAAACAGGCAGGATGAAGGCAAACGACAAAGTAATCGTCATGCCATCAGGAGCAGTCGGCGAGGTAAAGTCTATCGAGACCCACCACACCCAAATGGAGTCTGCAGAAGCAGGCGACAACGTTGGATTTAACCTGAGAGGAGTCGACAAGAAACAGATCAAGCGCGGCGACATGATTGGCCCATCTAGCGATCCACCGATGGTTGCAAGAGAGTTTGAGGCAAGACTTATCGTTATTCACCATCCAACTGCAATCGCTCCAGGATACACACCAGTGCTTCACGCTCATACGGCGCAGGTAGCAGCTACTATCTCTGCATTTGTCTCAAAAATAGATGCAAGGACAGGTGCGACTACCGAGGAGAATCCAAAATTCCTAAAGACAGGTGACGCGGCGATTGTCAGGATAAAGCCAGTAAGGCCGCTGCCGATAGAGACATTCAAGGACTTTCCAGAGATTGGAAGATTTGCACTGAGAGACATGGGAACAACCATTGGCGCGGGTGTCGTACTAAACATCACAGAAAAGTACGACCCGAACAAGAAGTAAGTGAAAGATAGATGCCACAGGCAGCAAGAATAAAGCTCACCAGCACAAACCTACTAACTCTAGAAGGCGTTTGCAACGAGATAAGGGGTATGGGTGAAAAGTCTGGAATAAAACTTCGCGGGCCCCACCCTCTGCCAACAAAGAGGCTCAAAGTGGTTACGCGCAAGTCTCCTTGCGGCCAGGGAACAAACACTTACGACAAGTACGAGATGCGAATCCATCGAAGGGTAATTGACGTAGGCGCTGACGACAGGGCCATCAGGCAACTCATGCGCCTAAAGATCCCCGACGATGTCTATATCGAAGTGTCCCTAACTCAGTAGTTTTCTAAAAGATCCCTTTGGGACCCTGATGTGCCGTGAGTCTTCGGGGTGCACAATTTTTGCCAATATTTCAAGACCGGTTATTGTCCGTGGCCCAGGCTTGCTAAAGTACGCACCGGCGTCCACCGCATAGACTTTGCCTTCTTTGACTGCACGAAGTGAATTCCACTTTTCGTCGGCAGCTAGCTGAGGAAGCTCCTTGATTGTTCTTGATATTGAAAACCCGCA
>Ga0070694_100000189_pt1 | contig 32331 bp, 23 predicted proteins | sample KBSK1251metaG_FD_65470 | JGI IMG/M metagenome (GOLD analysis project Ga0070694, IMG submission 65470) | Corn, switchgrass and miscanthus rhizosphere microbial communities from Kellogg Biological Station, Michigan, USA - KBS K1-25-1 metaG | ecosystem: Host-associated > Plants > Roots >...
ACGTTGCGCGCATAGTTCACTCTGTCTGTATGCTCCAGGTAACTGTAGTTGTAGCCGAGCACACTCGACACGTTCCAACTCGTCGGCCGCATGCGATTATCGTAACTCGTAGAGAGCGAACGGCCATCGCCAAAATTTCCGGCTTTCACCGCGTCGAAAGCGCGATAGCTGATGTCGCTGGCATAAGTGCTCACTCCTGCATAGCCCGATCCGGTCACGCTGCGTAAGCGGCCGTTGCTGTCATAGTTGTAGCCGACTTGCACACTCCCAAACTGAGACGGCCCAGTAATGCCGGTCAACTCATTAGCCAGGTTGTAGCTGTAGGACAGCCGATAGGTTTGCACACTCAAACTCTTTTCTTCCCAATCCATCCGCGACAACGCATCGTAGTGATAAGTCGCTGCGCCGGTTGCGTCCATCATTGAAGTCCGGTTGCCGGCGGCGTCATATCCGAAGCTAGCATTCGGCGTCGGAGCGGTGTTCCCGGTCGGATCGAACACGTTGTACTCGATGCTTGTTACCAGATGACGATTATTGTTGTAACCGTAATTGGCGGTGACTTGGCGCCCATCCTTTACGGACAACAACGTATCATCGGGATTGTATTCATAAATCGTCGTACCCTGTTCAGGCGTCGTGCGAGTGTGCAAGCGTCCATAGCCGTCGTACTCCAGCGAGCGCGTCTGCCCTTCGTGCATGATGTTCTTAAGTTGGTCGAGAGCGTTGTACTCATAGTTCGCCGTCGCATAGAGGCTGCCATCCCAATTCAACTCTTCGGTCTTAATCATGCGTCCGAGCACATCGCTGGTGGTTCGTCGTCGACGACCATTCTCATCCATTGCGGTGACGACTTCGCCGCCAGCGCAGCCGCAACCGGCGTAACTCAATTCGGTGTAATAACCATCGGGATGAATCGTGCGCAGCGGTCTTCCTTTCCAGTCATAGGTTTGCATGGTGTAGAAGATTGCATCGCCCCCGCTTACCTGCCCCCCGGCGTCTGCCTCAAAAAGGTTCGATTGCCACTCGATACGGCCCATTGAATCGTACCAAGTGTACTGTCTTTTATAGAGACCGGCGCTGTTGGGATGAGGTCCAAACGTCGCGAACACGTGACCCAAACCGTCAAATGTGTGAATTGTGAACGTGTCATCGCCGGGGTTATTTATTGTCGAAGAGTCGACCCAGTAATTTGAACCGTAGTCGTAGCGCGTGTATGCGCCCGTATTCTGAACTGTCACGCGCTGCAAACGAATCGCTTCGTCGTAAGTAATTATCTGCACTGCACCGAGGGGACTCTGCGTTCTGGTGGTCCCGCCGAAATCAAAATCATATTGAACTGATGACGAGTAGTTGTCCGCATCCGTCAGCGTCGTCGCGTACGCAAACGTATTGTGATTCGTGGTGTTTGAGAAAGAGTCGGTGTAGTCAATTGTCGTCGGATGTCCCGATGCGTCGGTTGTGCTCAGCGCGGATCCCGCCGCGTTATAGCGAATCTGCGTAGTGTGCGCCTTATAGCTGTTGTTGATATCCGTGATGTCCCAACGCGAAACTCTGGTGACATTACCGCGCACAATCTGCGGCGACGCATTGAACGACTGATCGTGCTGAGTGGCCGTGGTCGCTTGCAAATCGACGGCCATTTCGTCATAGCCATATACGGTTTTCGATTTCCACTGCCAACCGTTAGACAAATCCGCAACATGCACCGCAGAAACCAGCCCAATGATGTGCCAGTCCAAATACTGCTGGCTCAGATTGTAGTCGGTGTAAGTGCGGCGGAGCTCAGTGCCGTCGTTGGCATACTCACTCACAAAGTACGGCAGCCCCCACTGCGCATAAGTCGAAGGGCTGTAATCGACGGTCGTGCGGCGATGATTGCCTCCAGCGTCATTCGCAATCGTTTCAATGACCCGGGGATTCAGTTGGTAAGGAAGCGAAGGATTCTCCTGGGTCCAGTTGATCGTTGTCCACTTCTGCTTGATGATTGAACCGGATGGATTGCTCTTTCCCCAAACCTCAGTTTGCGTAGTCAGCCCGCGTAGATTCCCGGATAGTTGATAGAGCTCCGTGTGCTGCGTTCCGTCGGGCATGGTCATGCGATGCCAGCCGCTGCCGATATCTTCGAATATAGTCTGAACGTTGCCCGCCCAATTCTCAGCAGTAACATGAGACGCAGTAATCCTCGGACAATCAGCAGAAGATGTATCGTAGTCGTAAGTGACGTAAGAACGCTGCACGTCATCAGCCGTGCCAGGATAACCGTCGGAGGTATAGCGGCGGATTGCGTTCGCCTGACCGAAAGAGTTGTACTCGAACTTGTAGTACGAGCCATCAGCCAGTCCGACCTGATTGAGCACCGGAATATTCGTATAGCTGCCAACGGGAGTGAGGCCAGAGAATGATGGAGTGAAACTCTTTGTCTCCCAGCCGAAGGTGGCCCAGTAATGCGTCTGCGGTGATCCATTCACCGTCCATGTCTGACTAATCGAATTCAGATTCGCATTGCCGTCGTAGTTGAAACTGATTGCGCGTCCCAGCGTGTCTGTCACCGAGGTGAGGTCCCCAAGGCCGTTATAGCTGGCGCTGATCATGTTGCCATTTCGATCTCTGATCAGCACCGCGTGCCATTCGCCACCGGACTGAGCAAATTGCATGTTTGTTCCATCCGTCGTGCGTAACCAAATGCTGTTGCCATAATCCAGCAGTTCAGCATAGGAAGAGTCAGGTGCCTTATAGAAATCATAACTGCCGTAGTACCCGGCATATCGAAAACCGACGCGACGACCCGATGAAGTAACCATCAGCCTCGCGCTGACGTTCGCTTGCGTATCCTGAAAAACGTCGCCGATGGTTGGGAAGCCAAGGCGGAAACCCGGACTCGGCGTGCCGTTGTCCTGATCGAAGTAAATCTCGTTTCCCGCTCGCGTCCAAACCATTGACGAATAGGAAAGCGTCAAACCCAAATCGAGCCCCGCCCGACCAGGCAGCGTCACCAGCGGCAGACTCCATTCACAATCGCGCGCCTGAAGTTGATTGCCGGTTTGATTGAATGGATCAAGCCGAGCCGCGGCGATTTCCCCTATAGAAGCGCCTGAGATACTTGCCGTCGTCTGCGCGGTAGTCTGCGCTCCGAGGTTGTCAGTCACAGTCAAGGTCACCGTGTAGGTTCCGTTGCCCGTGTAAGCGTGGTTTGGGTTCGCCCCTGAGCCGGTGCCGCCGTCACCAAAATTCCACGCAAAGCTGGTGATTGTCCCATCGGGGTCGAATGAGCTACCTCCGTTGAATGAGATACCTTGGGTTGTCACTCCGCTATAACCGCCGCCTGCATTCGCTACAGGGTTTTGATTGGAGCTGCCGGAGTTCCAACTTGCCGCATAGTCATTCGCTTGATTATTAGACAGATTAGTTTGGCCTGTGCCATCAGAATTCATCGTCCAAACTTGGGCCGAAGGATCACAGCACTCTCGTTCGCGGTCACTCCGAAAGATGATCTTCGCACCGTCCGGTGACCATGACGGCGCATCGTCGTTAGCCAGATCGTTCGTCAAACGCGTCTGGCCCGAGCCGTCAGCATTCATCTCATAGATTTCTTTGTTGACGCGCAGAAGTGAACGCGGAAATGTCTGTCCATCATCTTCGGGAATTTCATAATCGTCCGTTTCGGTCCAAGTCTCGATAATGCTGTCGCGCGTACTCACAAATGCGATCTTCGATCCGTCGCGCGACCATGACGGCTGCCGATCGTCAAAGGTTGCCGCGCTGAACGTGAGTCGCTGTTGACCCGACCCGTCGCTATTCATAACGTAGATGCTGCTGGTACCGGCGTGATCGCGATCGCTCGCAAAGGCGAGCTTTGCGCCGTTTGGAGACCAGGATGGCTCTATATCGTTCGACCCTGTGTTCGTCAGGTTCACGGGGCCTGAGCCATCAGCATTCATTGAATAAACCCGATAGTTCCAGCCGTTACCCAGGCTTTGGAAGACAATCTTCGATCCGTCCGCCGACCATGAAGCCATGCTGTCGTCACTGGGATCGGAAGTTAAGCGCGTAACGCCCGACCCATCAGAATTCATGATGTAGATATCGTTGTAGCCAGTGTCAGAATGATCGCGATCGCTCTGAAAAAGAATCTTTGTCCCGTTCGGCGACCAACGCGGAAAGTCGTCGTTCGCGCCGGAAAAGGTTAGCCGCGTGACGCCGCTGCCGTCGCCATTCATCACGTAAATCTGCATGGAGCCTTCACGGCTGCTCGCAAACACAATTTTTGAGCTGCCCGCTTGCGGCATAGGAGGAACAAAGAGATCCAACGCCATGTCATGAGCGCCTGTGTTTGCAAAAACATCGAGTGATTTCAACCAGCTCAATCCATTCGCAAAAGCGCTTCGGGAACTGCGAGCCCGCGCATAAGAACCGACGCCAACGGCGGACGATAGGAAGAGGTTTCCAAAGTCGCGCTGAAGTGGCTTCACTCGCACACTACCGAACAGTTGAACCGGCTCGTTCGCGCTCCCAGTTCTGATCTCGGCTTTCTTGTCTTTCGGCGGTTTGTCTTTTGCGCCCTTCCGGGGCGCCCGCACGCTTGAGGGAATCGGCTCTGGCGCTTTTGGTTTTTCCAATTTGTGACGGCGAACTTGATCAAGAGCTGGCAAATTAGCAAGGCCCACAGTCGGTCCCGTGGGAATTGAATCAACCTTCCTGCCCGAGTCACGCGGCGCGGGTTGCCGCTTCCTCTGCGATTGCGGTTGCAGTGGATTCAATATGCGGGTATCTGCGTTCGACGTGCGCGGCGATTTGGCCTGTGGCGTTATCACCAACAAAGGAACCACTAGAGCAGAGCAAAGAAACAGACTTGTCCAGCGACGCGTTCGCGAGGACGGACGGTGAGTACGTCTCATTTGGGGAACTCCTTCTGTTACCTAAGACTCGGCCAAACAAATATTTTCTAAATTTAACCAGTCACCTCTTTTTTCGAAGCCAGCAATCTCTCGATTCTTGCGGTCAGCTGATTGATGTCTCTTGGCTTTCTGAGGAAGTCATCTACACCGGCCCGCCACGCTTCGTTTTCACAATCTTCACTTGACAGCATGACAATTGGCGTCGCCCGCCAACGAGCCATCTTGCGGGCACGTCTTACTAACTCCAATCCGCTTAGGCCAGGGAGATCGTTGTCAACGATTATTAAATCGTATCGGGCACGACTCGACAGTTTCCTTAGCGCCACTGTCCCGCTCATACAGGAATCAACTCCCACTCCTTCCGCGCTCAGAGTGTCTGCGACCAACTCAGTAATCGCCACGTTGTCATCGACGTGCAGGATTGAAGTTGTAGGGGCTGAGGTTTGGTGTACGTCTCTACGTTCTCCGCGAGTTGTCTTTGAGAAAAGATGGTGACGTCGCCTTCGCACCGCTGAACGGGATTCCAGCAACTTTTTGTGCCTTCCGTTTATTAACGAGATTAGACTCTGGTGATGCCTAAACCCCAGCAAGTGTGCTGCCTTTGTTACAGAACCTTCAGCGTCCCGCAAAGCACGACGAATAAGACCCTCTTCGAATTTGAGCGTGGCATGCCTTAGTGAAAATCCGGACCAATTCCAATCGACGGCCTCAAAGGCTTCAATATCAGACGGTGACTCAAACGACGTTAGCACCACGTCCATACAGGCAATCAGGCGTCTTAATGTAAGAGGGTCCTGAGAATCCTTTGATAGATCCAGCGCGGAGTGAAACGTTGAGATCAATTCCTTCGCGTTCATCTTATCGCCAAGTTCTTCGATGATGCTTAACTTGGCGCGGCCGGCGCCTTCAATGTCGCCGGTTGTTTCAGCGATCTCCCCTGCTCGTTCAAGCAAAGCCCGCGAACGCGCTGGATGCCCCAATCGCGCCAGAGCAATGCCATGGGTATTCAACGCCTCAGCCAAGACAGCCTGTTCACCGCCACGCTCGAGACTCTTTACCGCAGACCTCGACACGCGTTCCGCGTTGGCGACTTTCCCTTCCGCCAAAAACGTGCGAGCTCTCGTATCGTCAACCTGAGCAGCAGTCCCTAAATCTTTCGTTTCCAAAAACAGATAACGGGCACGATCAAGATGCTTGTGGGCATCACCGTACTGGCCCAGCGTGAAATATAGGAATCCGAGGTTGTTTTCGACTCGTGCGAGAAAATGTGTGTTCCCGGCTTGTTCGAAGTGGAAACTGGCAGCAGCCGCCTCGATTAATGCCTTGTCCAAATAATCGCGACGGTTTTCTTCGGTTCCCAGGCGTGTGAACAACAAAGCAAACTCATTGTGAAATGCGCCTTTGAGTGCATGGTCCTCGCTTCGATCCAATAACGGAGCCGCTTGGTAGTAGTAACGAAGCGCTTCTTGAAGTCTTTGCTTTCTCTCTTCAACGATGCCGGCCCGTATTAGTAACACCGCCTGCAACTCATTGTTCTCGTCTGGTGCGAGGCGTAATGCAGCGTGGAGTTGGACTCGCGCCTCATCAAACGAACCTTCACGCCAATAACACAGCGCCAGATCCCCGCGCGCCTCAGCGGTTTTTTCATCTAACCCGAGCTTTTCAAAAGTTGCTACGCTTCGCGTAATGAAGTCTTTCGCTCTTTCCTGACTTCCCGTCGTTTGATCAGTACTGCCAACCCATCCGGCTAGACTACCAACGCGGAGCAGTACGTCTGCTGCTGCGATTTCATCTAGGCCATCGAGACAGGGTTCTCTATTGCGATCCGGCCAAAACTCACTCAACGCTTCACATGCCGCTTCGTATTCGCTAGCCTTCTCAAACTGCTTAGCCAAATCACAGGCAAGTTTCGCTTGTTCGCCGCGAGGAAGGGTTTGCTGTTGTTCCCTTAACGCGGTTAACTGAGCCTCCAAGTTCATGTGAGGTCTGCCTTTCTATATGAATGATAAACTCCTTGCGCTTGGTCCAGGCGGAACCGAAGGCCTCCGCCAGTTGATTTGGATGGAAGTCACGTCCTTCCCACTCTTTGGAAGAAAAGCTCGCAGCCTAAAACACAATAAGGAGCAAGAACAATGCGGAAACTGAGAAAGCTAGCCCTAATCGCTGCGCTGAGTATCATCCCCGCTGGAAGTATTTATGCCGGCGATGGCTCGCCGTGTGAGCCAATACCCGGCCAAACAAACACGCCGCCGTGTGCCATGGCGCAACGTGCTACAGAAGATGATATCGCTCCGAACTCGCCGACTGCTTTAACCCAGGTTAACGACACCAGCGAATACTCAATTTCGGAGTTAACGCTCGATCTAGTGAAGAATCTGCTGGCCCTGTTCTAGTTAGCGATCCGCCAGCTCACGCTCTATTCCATTCCGTCGCCATTAGGTCCTAACAGGCGAAACACCATTTGTGTGCTTCCCGTTGCGGGATCCAGTAACATCTTGGATTCCGCGATTTGCGCAGCATAATCTCGGTTTTGAGTTTACGCAACCACCTCGCCACCTTGTCACCTGCAAATGAGCCCACAAGGCGAGTTATCGGCGTTTGCAAGTATTCTACATTGCATAGGCGGCAAAGTGAACGCTCGTCTTTAGGCCTCTAGGATCCTTTGTCGATTGCGCAGTGTTCGATCAGTTTGCTAGGCAAGAAGATTGATTCTGTATTAGGGTCCTGAGTGACACGCGATCAACTCGTCAAGCGAGGCTGGCTTGTTTCTTAAGACGCTTTGGAAACCGTCGAATTCATCGATGTTCGTGAAGGAGGGCTTCACAAACAAGTAGAACTCTCATTTTCAAGATCCGACTGTGGGAATGGAATCGTGCGTGGGACGAGCCCAAGGAGGACGCGCGGAGTCTTAGTGGTCGTTTCATTGTTCTGGCAATCGAGGTTATCGCATTGCCAGAGGGAGAGGTTTCCATCGGCGTCGAGAGTTCTGAAAACCGCTCTCAGAGTGGTCTTGCTCCATTTTCAGAATATCCGCCAGCCTAAGGACAAGATTCAAGAGGTGGAATTAGAAAGGTGGCGAGATCGCGTCGTGAGAGACCCATCCTTAACGTGCCATCGACGGCTATATCGGGACAGGTATCAATAAAGCCGGCGCTCTGCATTCTGAGTTTAGCTAGGCAATCTTTCAGCAGGGAGTTCCTGAACCTTACAAACATGCCATCATCCTTGCGTTGCTTCTCAAGTCTGTGCTGCATACAATCCAGCACAATTTCGAACAGCCATGTAGGCAGCATGTCTAGATAGCTCACGGCTGCTGCGAACTCTGGTGCTAACGTACTATCAATCTCGCGGTCAAATTTTTCTTCCTCTGGTCTTAACGTGTGATAAAGCTCGAAAAACTGGTTGAGTGCAGCCGCCAAGTCACCGGTTCGCAGGGTCACATGCATTCGACGAAGTAATGCAGGCCCGTCATTGCGTTTGCGCGGGACTTTCGTGTGATCGCGGAAAAGCTTAATGCTTTAGGCTATGGTCGCCGGTCGGTCCAAAAGAAGTTTACTCCAAACTCTGTACATAGCCTCAGAAGCTCCCGAGATATTCCACGTTGTCCCGATCATTATGCGTCAGATAGAACCGGCCCACGAGGCGACGATCGCTACAACACCCGAGACGTCGCCAAGGCGCTAGGACTTTGCCAGGGATCTATCTGTTATTTGTGCCGAGTTGGGAAACTGGATGCCATCCGCTCGGGTCCTACGAGTCCCTGGTGGATCAAAATAGATTCACCTCAATTTGAGCAACTTCGTCAGGCGATGCAGAAGCGTAACAGGATCGGTGACTCCGGTCGTGAATCAAAGAATTCTCACAGTAGTAGGTGAAGAGGGCATCGTGAAACAGCAATACCATGAGCCATCGCACGATGCCTCACTACCCGACAAGCGCAAACGGTGGGTGACGATCATATTTGAAAGCAGCCCATTGTTTGGACAAAAAGGGCTGATATTGAAAGAAACATTAGGGCGACATTCCGATCTTAACCTCGAATTGTGCAGTGGCAAGCGAATTAGAATCGATGCGACTTGGACGGATTATTTTGGGGAGCCGTCTCAAAATCCCAAGACCTTGACCCATCGCGTCGATTTCTCGCAGGCTCAACCAATCATTCGATTCCTTGAATATCTAAGAAACAAGCTAACGGAGGATCTTGGCTGAAGTCCTGCGGTGGATCACTCTGCGTAATCGATTGCCCGATTGTCTGTAGAACCATTGTTATGTCAATTGGCCGTACAAGAAAGTCGAAAGTCGTCGAGCAGCGATATATCTCCGTCTCGGAACTCGCTATTCGGTGGAGCCTGTCCCCAAGCGCAATTTATGCTCGGAAATGCGGGACGCATGCATTAACTCCGATTCGACTTGGTAGATCAGTTCGCTTTCTTCGCAAAGAGGTTGAGGCCTTTGAAATGGCGCGCGAACGACAAATCGAAAGGACCGGCCTCTCGCACGAATAACAAATGAACTCGCGTGATGACCCCCCGCTGAGACTTATGAATTCATCTTCAGACTCGCTCGCGCGAACGAACAGTTCACCCCTCCGTGCCGTGAGAAAAAGTGCGGCCAATAAGTTCTGGGTGAACATGAAAATCATCAAGAACAGCCGAAGGCCAAAAGGCTCAGCGCAGATCCGCGAGGAAAAGCGCGCTACAGGAGAATTGTGGGGATATGACGTTTGGATTCGTCAACCGGACGGGTCTCGAAAGCGCTACCGAGAATTTACCTTTGCTACGAAGGCCGAGGCGACACAAGCCCTGGCAGCTCTCAGAACGAACGGATGGAAAACACGATACGGTGTGAAACCTCAAGAAAAGATACGCCACACGACCATCAAGGAAGCAATTGAAAGCTACCTAACACTAGCCAAGGCAAGCCTTCTCGCTAACAAAACCGATAACACCACCTACTGGCGTGAAATGCCCGGACATCTGCGCACGCTTGAACGCTGGGGCAAGTTCGCAGGTCCTAATCGCCATGTCAGCACGGTGACAAGAGATGATTTTGTCTTTTGGGTTGCCGCTGAAACCGAGCGTGGTAAAGAGAATGGTAAACCTTTGAAAAAGTCATCAATCAGAAGAGGACTTAACACTATCAAGGCGGCGTTGAACCATGCGGTTGGAGCATTCCCAGATCTAAAGTCCTTTCAAGTACCTCGCAGCCCTCTTACTAAGAAAGTAGAGGAGGAACGCGACCGTGTTCTCTCCGATGAAGAAATTGGCAAAATATCGACGGCTCTCGCCGCGAAGCATGAATGGGAGGAAGCTCTATTCTTTTTCCAACTAGCGTTAATAACGGGCGGGCGAATGGCTGAGCTTCAACGCATGCGTTGGGAAGAGTCTGATGTTCGCTTCGGGACCGTCAAACTCTACTCTTCCAAGACCAAGAAATGGCGCACGATCAAAGCGCCCTCCGCAACAACGCTGATCGCTCAACGCAGGGCAAAGCGCGACGGCGGAGAGAGTCGCGTACTGACGGAGCCCGATCATTGGCTCCGCGAGATTCTAAAAGCAGCTTCCGAGAATGTTGGCATTTGCTATGGCCAGACGGTGCCTGGCGGATGGTGCCCTCATGATCTTCGTCACACCTGCTTAACGAATCTCGCTTTGGCCGGCGTCCCAATAAATGGGATCAAGGAGTACGCTGGTCACGCTTCCATCGTAGAAACTCAAAAGTATCTTAAATTTATGCCTCAATCAGTAGAGTTAGCAGGAAGCGTGTCAGCTCGCCTTGCTGCACTTGCTAACGTCGACATGGATCCCATGAGTGGCAAGAAAGTCAAAAGCTCTGGAAAGCAGTCGCCCTCAAAAGAATGAGGCGGGAGGCTGCACATAGGAGACTTATCAAATTGTCAAAGGATTTCTGAAGGAGCAGACGCGAAATGAAGTCACCTAGATACCCCAAGTCTGTTTGCCGATATCGGAAATACCCGCGTTGGCCACTACTACCGATGCGGAGCTCAGATATGTCGGCGAAGGATCACAATGAAACGCTCGCAATGTTATACGCTGCGATAGCCGCATTTTATACTTGCGGCATCGTCGCGGCGCCTTGGATCATTGAAAAGAACTTTAGGAGACCGGAACAGATACCAACTGCGATACTCGTGTTTGGAGCAGTCTCACTCATAGCCCTTCTGTTCTGGTCGGCTGCGATTCATATGCACCAACGCAAATCTATCGGCAGAACGTTAGCGCTCATCGCGGCCCCGATCACGATGTTCGCATTCTGGCCCATAGGAATATACGCTTGGTGGTTTATGCATAGTTACGGCGGAAAAGCCCTTTACGGAATTGACGATGATTCTTAAGGGCGCAAGATTCATGGAAGCCTGGGAGGAGAAACACGGGCCCATTGATTCTCCTGATCCGGTCGAAGCGATTCTTTTTGGTATGCATCGTGGCCTTTCCCGGCGTGACCTCGAGCCCTTCATCGTCAGCCGGGCGCGTGTGGCCGAAGTGCTGAATCACAAGCGCTCGCTGACGTTGCCCATGATTCGGCGGCTACACGATGGCTGGGGATTCCCGCCGACGTTCTAATCAGCGAAAGCGTGGCCGCATGAAAATCAAGTAAAGTGTAAGGAAGACCTGCATTGCCTTACGAGGAATTATGCTGTCAGCCATACATCCCGGCGAACACTTAGCCGAAGAACTCAAAACCCTAAATATGACGGCGACCAAGTTGGCGCGCGAGCTAAGAGTGCCGACGAACCGGATTACAGGAATTATCAATGGCCAGCGCGCAATCACTGGTGACACCGCATTACGTCTGGGCCATTTCTTCGGCACCAGCCCGGAGTTCTGGTTGAATCTGCAAAGGCTGTATGAACTGCGCTTGGCCGAACGGAAAGCGGGAAAGTCAATCAAGACTCTCCCAACACTGAAGAAGCATGCGCCGACTCGCCCATAACGGTTGGAAATGGCGAAGACGATATGAACCTAGAGTCTCGATATTTCTTTAAGTCGCTCAAGTAACATTCTCGTCCTTCCTTGGCTGGCTTCATCCGGCAGTAAGTATCCCGGAAGCGCATCAATGAACTGCGGGTCTTCCAATATCTTTCCGATTGCATCGGCTACGTCAGCTCGAACATCGCCTGACGCTGCTCGCAGTTCGTCCAGTAGTTCTTGTCTACCATCGACTACTGTTATGAGATCCTCAAGATCATGACTCGCCAAGTAGTCGCCTTTACCGCGACCCCGGAACGCCTCGAGTTTGGTCGCGCAAAAGTAAGGTGCGGTCACAACGTGAACACGAAGGCCCGGCTCGATTTCAAGCTCCGTTGCCGCATCCATCGCAGGCTTATACCAACGGTTCGAGAAGCCAAGGATATGTTCATCCAAAGGCATGAGATCCAATTTGATCTCACCATTGCGCCAACGGCAAATGGGCGCACCCTCGCTTGCGTCTTCGGTGAAGCCAAGTTTGTGAAGGCGTTCGCCGAAAGTCGTGTACTCAACGTATGAAGTTATTTCGGCGATGGCGTCGACATCGAACGTTGGACGGACTTCGGCGGCGGCCTCATCGGTAACAAGCAAACCCGTGGCGCAACCCCCTACAAAAACCAAGTCGTCGAGAACCGGCCTCAATAGCTTCGCCGCGACGATGAGAAGCTCCAGATTCTGGCTAGCCATGAAGTTTGCTGCGCAATAGTTTTTTGAGTTCTTGTTCGGCCAATTTGCGCTCGCGGACACGACCGTCACGAAGAGCATCTACCAGCGCCAGTTTTTGGTACAGTGCGGGATCTCGCAGCGCCGCGTCCGGCACCGTCTTATAAAGGGGTGCCAGTGCGATTCCTCGCTTCTTCCCTTCCGGGTGCGGCCAAACTGGAATTGGTTCTTTGCCGGCTGCAATCAATCGGTTTAAGGGCGCAGCCGCATAGGAAGTCGGAACACCTCGCGTTGATCCGCCATGCTCTGCAGGAAAGGCATATTTGACTCCATGAACCAGAAACTCCTCGATTGCACTGAAATTGGGCTGGCCATTCATATCAGGTCCATGAATGAGATGAGCTGCCTGGGCTCGCTTGAGTGCAGCGTGTACCTCAGAGGAGCTCATAGACAAGTCCGCAGCCATCTGTGCAAACGGGGGTCGATTCGGGCCGTACCCGCAAAGTTTGAGAATTACGACGATGTCCTGGGGCTTGAGTGCCATGGTGAGCATTATACATTCGCTATTCGCGAATAGCGAATTGCAAACGTTTTAGGGAAGCGGCACCACTTCAGGAGAGGATGGCGGCCAAGCAATTGGCCGAATATTGGCAGCTTCTCAACAGTGGGAATAAAGCATGCGATCAGAATTAAGTGGGCCCAATGCCCTTCTCTTTCCGTTGCCAACTCGTTGCCAAATTTATCAAAATCGGTAATTGGGAGCCATTGAAGTGCGTGGGGTTCCTTATCGAAGCTTCGACTTGCTCGCTGGTCATGTTCAATTCAGAGAACCAATCCGGCGTCTTATAGGTTTTCGGAAAGAGGATCACTCTGAAGCAATACGTTCCGGCCCCTGGGACAAACGACGGTACTATTTCCGCCTTGAAATCCAGAGTGGATTCATTTAGGCGGGCCTCTTTGATTGAAAAGGCCCGTTGAGCATCATTGCTTTCATGGAGAACATCAGGGCCGCAGGTAAACGCCGTTATCTCCGACCCTAATTCTGAAGACGAAACGGGCATCGTGTAAGGCAATGGCTTGTAGTCCAGCTTTGCATCAAAGGAAGCCAATGGCGCCGCACTATCCATTATTCGAAACTGCTTAATAGGATCGCTGGCGGCATCCGTTGGAACAAGATTTCGGACTTCCTGAAGCTTACTTATTTCCGTGATCGCCGATCCGTCGAATGAAGCGACTTTCTCAGTGATCCATGGAGAGAAAACGACCGCTTGAGCCGCCGCTTGATTTGCAAGAGGTAACTTGAGAACCTGATCAAAATAGTTGCTGACGTCGGCGTGATTGCCCAAAGCGAGGACATAGAACGGGCGAAAAGTTGAGGTATTCGCGCTATCGCTGTTGTAAGTAAAATGGTAATTGTTGGGCCCTACATCGAAAATCTCTCCGCTGAACTCGCTTCTAAGCGCGAGCACACCGACGGCAAATCCATTAGCAAGATACTTTTCTTTGATCTTGCTCGTTATCAGATTAACGTCGACATCGGTTTGAAAAAGATCGGTAACGATGATCGTCAAATTGTTCGTCGCCGCTCTGTCGATTACATTTTGAATTAAGGTCTCCCGGGAAACCCTATTGTCCACGTAGAACTGAGGCTTCTGAGAGTCCAAATACTTGCGATCAGGAAGATCTTCAATGATCGTTCCGAATCGATAAAATTGGATTTGTGCCCCAGGCCAACCGCGCCCTACAACACTCTCCAGAAGAGGCAACACCTGTTGATATCGACTGGCGATGCCAGGAACGATAAAACCCTTCATTGACGAAGTCCCGTCGAGAAACACATCAACCCTGATGGATTTCGATATTTTCGGTGGTTGAGATGTCTCATTCGGCGGCATGCTGCAACGTTGCTTGCTGCAGTTGCCTGCCAAAGAAGAGACGGCAACGAGGAAGCAAATTATTAACTCTTTCTTTCTCATGAATTCTCGAGGCACGGCGGGTCCATTTACTAATAGCTTCCCGAAGCGAGCGCGAAACACCTCAGTGAAGACGCGGTTCGCCTTTAGCGGTTATGCCCAACCCTTACCGTGACAGACTCCGCACTTGACCACGCCTGACCCATGGCAGTTTTTGCATTGTGATGAAGAAGGTTAGGAAGCTGCCGCTTACTCTGCCCTTTCCATGACACTTCGGGCACTTCACGGAGCCTTTTCCGCTACAGGGATTGCACTTCGGCAAAGGGGGACTCCTCCTTGTGCGACTGATTCAGTAAAGATATTTAGCTGTAAATGCTAAATGGGTTTAAGCTGGTACGGGAGAATGCGGCCTGCGCGGGTTCTGAGGACCAGCCAGTTTTTATATCAAAGCGCGCGAAAGATAAGTCAAAGAAGCAGTTGGAGTCAAGCTTTTTCAGAGGTGGGATTATTGAAGGCTCACCGGAACAGGAATATTGCCGTCCAGAAATGGTTGGTGCTTCTTTCGATAGCGGCCCTGGCTGTGTGGTTGGCATTTGGCTCGCTCTGCGATGGAAACCTTCCAACGGCAGAGTGAATTCGACGAGCATAGCTTGTGGTGTGCCTTGCGGCCAGAAACGCTGGGACGTTAAGACGCTGAGTGATGACGGAGTTGGCTGCGTGGACTTTCGTCCGAAACCAACGACGATTTTGTGGCTGATCTCTCCGCCAAGACCAGAACGCGTCTCTGATCACGCTCGAATAAGGCCGGCAGAATGCCAAGTGTGGGAAGTGACCGGGAAGCTTTTGGCTTTCAAAATGGAAGATGATGGAGATTTCCACATTATCCTGGAGGACCTTACACAGCCTAAGACAACGATGGTTGTTGAGATACCGGACACTGCATGTCAGGGGGCATGCGCAGGTTCTCATGAAACCGAAATGGCACAAGCTAGGGCAATTTTTATTCGAACGTTCGGACTTCCTACTCAGAGATTTCACATCGTTCAAGAAACTACGCTGGTGACCGTGACAGGAGTCGCCTTCTTCGATTTCAAACACGGACAAAGAGGTGTAGCGGCGAACGGCATCGAACTTCATCCGGTGATTGGGTTCAAGCTTGGGACGTAAAGCTCCTTCTCCGAATCTTGACTGCTTAGCAAAGATTAGAAATCCATATCAAGAAGAACTCCCGCGACAGTCGCGGCCCTCATGCGAAGCAGTCGAATTACTGATGCCGGTCCATGCGCCGCGTTCGCAATGAGGAGGCCAAGGGTTCATTCCCTACACCCAAAAAGAAAGGGCCCTGGATACCGCGTTGGCATCCAGAGCCGAAAACTTTGTGACTCAGTTGTGACAGGCCTTAGCTACTCAATCAGCTAAGGCCTGTCTTTACATTAGCTACGTTACTAGATTTGGCTCCCCACACTGGACACTCTTCGCAACTTTTTCCTGAGGCCACCAGTAGAATTGCTCGGCATCTTACAACAGTTGCGGGATACCGCCTTGCAAAGTTAGTGGTTGGAGTCTTGGGGTTATGAAACCTGCAACCTAACAGTGCGCCTGTTACGTTGTGGTGACATTCAATAACATTTACCGCGGATCGCTGCCCGTTACTTTTGCGCTTGTATACTCCTAACGCCGCCTGTTTCGGTTTAAGACCGACACAGTTTCCCCCACAATTGGGAGCATCAATGAACGATGTCACGCCGGATACCCCCAAAGGTGCCAGCGCATCCAGGCAAGGATATGTTCCTTGAGTGGTTCCCAGATCAAATAGGCTACGCATGCGATAATTACCACCACCGAGACGGTGTTATATAATGCGCGACGGCTCAAGACCGCCGCATACGCAGCTTGCGACCGCCGGCCTATTATCATTATGGATGTGCGAGTCGACACCAAGGCGGATGTTCGTCCCCACTTATTAACTCATTCCCACTGTCAATTTACGCGAGGCAATTGCCGCATTTGTGCCTGGAATTTGGAACTGCCTCAGATGTTCTTCAGCTTGTCGAATCGCCTGCTTCGTATCCGGCGCGCGCTCATCTCTCACCAATGGGCGCCGGCAACCGTACTCGGAGACGAACGTCTCGGGTAGGGGTGTGAAGCCGAGACGTGCGGACAGGAACGACTTGGCTGCACGCTGAGCGTCAAACAAAAGCCAGGTGTAATCGAATTGACGAGGAACAATCACGCTGCGGTAGGCTTCTATCATCATCGCCAGCGGGATGTTCATCCCACGATAAGGCTTGAGTACCGCAAGATGGGTGAAGCGAGCCACGCGCGCCTGCGGTTCGAATTCCAAACCAAAGGTTTTGTGCAATAGACGATCGTCGCTGGTATCTGTCACGCACAAGGAACCCACAGCCTCTTTGTCCGGCCCAACGCGCGCGAGCAGGTACGTGGCATGACCATTCTCAGAAGGGCCCGAAAGCGCCAGCTTGATCCCCATCTCGCGCTCGAAGACCTGATATCGTATCCGCATAATAGCGTCTACGGCTGAATCGTTTGTGACTTGCTCAACAATAATCTTCATAGAACACTTCCTTTCTTAATAGCCGATCAGAATGAACCGGCTTAGCCACTTGAGTCCTGCGCCGCGGCTTGCCATGACGAACTGCCTGAGAGCATGAACTCCAGAGACGCGGGCTATCATCCGGCCATGGCCCTCATGAGCAGATGCTCGATCAGTTTCAGGCGGCCTTCGCCGTCTTGACGGCAGCTAATTCTTGCCAACCTCGCTGAGCCGGATACATCACTTCCAGCAAAGGCGTCGTCATAAAGGTCGTCACCAGGGCCATCAGCACCATCATTGTAAAAAGCGCCGGCGAGATAACTCCAATATCAAGTCCAACGTTCAAAACGACTAACTCCATCAGTCCGCGTGTATTCATCAATATTCCAACTGCCCCGGCCTCGCGCCAGGGCATGCCGCTGAGGCGCGCTGAAAAAGCAGCGCCGCCAAATTTACCCACCACTGCCACAACGATGATGAGTCCGCAGTAGAACCACATATCCGCACCGCTTAGGAGTCCGATGCTCGTTCGCAGTCCGGTAAAGGCGAAATAAAGAGGAAGCAACAGGACTACCGTCAGCCCTTCCATCTTTTCTTTGATGGCATGCACGAATAACTGATCTTTCGGCATGATCACACCCAGCAGGAATGCTCCGAAAAGCGCATGAACACCCAGCCGCTCCGTGACCCAGGCAGACACAAGTACAAGTAGGAGGATGACTCCCATCAGGTTCTGAGTCAGCGCCGCGCGTGCGCGATAAATGGTCGCGAGTCGTCGTAACGCCCGCCGTGTCGCGAATAACATGATACCGACATAGACTGCCGTGCCGGCCAATATCAGCCAGAGCGGGAGGGCAACGCTCGATGCCCGCACCAACATTACGACTCCGGCAAGAATGCACCACGCAGTAACATCGTCCACGGCGGCACACGCAATAGTCACAGCGCCGACCTGGCTTTGGATCAGATTGCGCTCCGTCAGAATGCGTGCCAGAACGGGAAAGGCTGTGATGCTCATGGCCGTGCCAACAAATAGCGCGAAGTGAGTGAAAGCTACACTGTTGTCGGACAACCTGGGATACAGGTAAAGGGCCATGAGAGTGCCCAGAAAGAACGGGATGATGATACTAACGTGACTAGTGACCACCGCCGCGTGTTTCCGACCACGCAGAATCTGAGGGTTAAGTTCGACCCCCACCAGGAACATAAACAAGAGTAGGCCAATCTGACTTAACGAATTCAGGAAACCCAAACTCGCCGGTGGGAACAACGCCGCTGAGATTCCGGGCGCGAGCCAGCCCAACAGCGAGGGTCCAAGCAAAATGCCCGCGACCATCTCGCCCATTACTTGCGGTTGGCCAAGTCTGCGGAAAAGCCAACCCACTATCCGAGCGGCAAGAACAATCACGCCGATTTGAGCAATGAGGATCGCCAGGTTAGGCATCAGTGGCCTCCCGTCGGTTGGCGGACTCCGCTTTGGCGTGACGCGATTACTGACACCTTACTCCGCACCGGACCGCGGTCGAAGGTGATCACGCCGAGCAGTCGATCCGGTTGGGTCTGACGATCAACTCTCCCGTGAAAATAGATGGCGGTCATCTTAGAGCCTGACGTGTTCGTTGGGCCACCGCTCTCAGGGATGAAACTGGCGTAGACCGTCAAATCCTGAACATTCCCAATAAGGGTTGTCGTCTGAAGTTCGTCAAAAGTAAGGAACACGTGTGGGCCGGACTGCGTGATGCTCAACACAGTAGGGCCAGGATGGATTAGCGCCGTGCGAACCGATGAATCAGGTGGGTTCTCGAGATTCAACTGGGCATTCCACGCTCCGGCCAGAGAGATTGGCGCCGACAATTTCTGGCCCGCCCGCAGCAGTCCAAAGATGGCGAGGACAGGCAAGCCGACGAGGATGAGATACAGGAGAATTGGCTTCATCGTTCCTCTCCGGTTTGTCCGGGCGGCGGTTGGTTTTGCATAGCGGGAAATCGTGGGCTCCTCAAGATCTCGTTAATCTGAGATTGGTGGCGCTGTTCGTGCAGCGCTAGAAAATGCAGCAGTCCGGGCACACTATTGTTCCCGAGTAACGGATGCTGAATTACCATCTCGCCGTAATCGAGGTGAGCGTTGGATTCCAAGAGTGCCTCAGTCTCTTCCAGGGAAAAGATCAAGTCATTACGCAACTCGTCCGCGGGTCGACATCGCCGAGGTGTGGTAAGCTCCGGATTCTGCGCCGGAACCAGCCGCTGACGTGTCATGAAATCTCGCACGCTGCTCGGAAGAAACATGTTCATCACATTGAACGGGACTACGAGCGCGGGCAGAATCTTCTTGGGAAGGTAACCGATAGAAACATCCACATCGGTAAAACTGAGCCTCAGTACTGGTCGCTTACCTACTTTCTTCATTCCAATCACATCTGTAATGTAAGAGAGATTGAGTCTCTGGCCGAGAATCAGATGATCCAAGACCTCTCCGACAGACCATCTTCCTGAAGCAGCGGTATAATCCAGCTGCGCCTGCGTTAAGTCGCTGACCAGTGCCAGAGTGCAAGCTCGCACGGAGCGAAACAATTCCAAGCTATGTTTGTAAGTAATCAAATCCGTCTCGCTGTTATCGCTTCGGCTCTTCTACATCCGAAAAGCAGTCTTGTTCGTCCAGAGTATTCAACTTATCCAGATCAGCTCGGTAAATTTTCCGGCATTTCGAAACCGGCCAGTAAACCTCCACTCCCTTAATGCGCGTCGCATTCATCAGGCCGATGTGGGCGAGGTATGGCGCGCTGCCGAACCCGGTCTTGTTATCCATCTGGTAATACCGAAGGATCTCCTCCTGCTGTTGATTCTCTGCTATGACTTTAATCGTCGCGCCCACGCCGAAATAGTTGGTCCGCCGCCCGCGCAAACGAATCTCGACCCAGTTTTTTCCCGTCTTGCCGTCGTTCACGAAAAATTGATTGGGCCACTTGTCGGCCGGCCACATCCCGCCGAGGCTTGAATAAACGTCCTCGTCACCGTCGTTGTCGAAATCGAAAAAGACTATGCCGTGTCCCTTTTGTATCGTGCCGAAGCCCTGAAGCATCGAAATGTTGGTCAGCGCATCGGCGCACCTGGTCCCCGCAGTCCTGCCGACATACATCAAATTCGGTAAGACGAACCAGCTCTCGGGCGTTCCCGTGCCTAAATAAAAGTCGTAGCAGCCGTCGTTGTTAAGATCACCAAACGACGACCCCATCGTGCTCATCCGCAGGTCAAAAAGGTCTGCGCGTTCAGTAAACTTCCCATCGGTTGTTTGAATGAAGATGCGAGTCTGCCCCGAACGAAAATCGTCGAGATGCTCACCAAAGACCGCTTGCTCGGTACTGGTCTTCGCGTCGGCAAAGCCGGCCCAGAATAAGTCCAACTTCCCGTCGTGATTGAAATCGAGGAATGAAGCGACAAATCCACCCTCATCACCGGGGATGAGACTGGTCCGCTCAAAACGCCTGCCCGAGATGTTCTGCAGGAGCACGCTGGTATTTCGCAAAGGGCTGGAGAGAAAAAGATCCGGATAACCGTCATTGTCATAATCACCAAAAGCCGCCCCGATGAAGTAGGAATCTTCGACCGTATCCTGCAAGCCGAATTCCTTGGTTCGGTTGACGAAGTGACCGTTTTCGTTGATGAAGAGTGTCGAGTCCATTCGGGGTTTTGCCATCAGGTTTCTTACGAACGGCATTTTGAAGCCCCACTGCGCCAAAAACAGATCGAGGTCGCCATCGTTGTCGACGTCGCTCCACGCGGCGACCCATGTCGCGGCAATATGGTCGGCGGGTTTCGCGTCGAGCAATCCCGTGGAAGCAGTGACATCGGTGAACGTGCCGTTGCGGTTATTTCTGTAAAGGGCGTAGTTCCCAAAGGGACGGGCAAAGAAAAGATCAGGCCAGCCATCATTGTCGTAATCCGCGGACGTAATCACGAACGGTTGCTTGATGCCGCTCAGTCCCGACGCTTCGGTACGATCTACGAAAGTTGCTCCGTGATCATTTTTGTAAAACTTTACCGTGTCGAAATTCCCGCCCGTAACAATGTCGAGGTAACCATCGCGGTCAAAGTCCTCCACCGCCACTCCCTTTCCCGAATTGAAAGTGTCCACACCCAATTCATGCGCCCGATCTACAAACGAGAGTGAGGCAAATTCAGCCTCAGTTTCTTTCTTCTTCTCTCCGTAGAAAGAATCGATGAATTTTGTCTTGATCAGGTACTTCGGCGGGACCTCCTGAGGAAATCCGTTCACAGTCATATAATTGAAATTCAAGAGCCACTGATAAAGCCGGTTGTCGCGGTCATAGCGGTCGAGCAGTTTCTCTAGGATCTTCGCGGCAGCGCGGGCGCTGTCAGGCCGTTGGTGAAATTGTGTGAGCGGTAAAGCGCAAAGCTGCGTGTTGTCCATCTGGTTTTCATGAACGTGTTGATTGGCATGGTCGTCTTGCTTCAGGTTATCCCGTGGAGGGGTGAGTCTCGCCAGACAGTTTTCCGTTTCGGCATGTCGCATATAACTCATCGCCAGCCAAAACAGTTTGTCTTCTGACTCACCGTTCTTTTTAATGTCCTCCTCAATCCGCGAAATGGCTCCGGCAAAATCACCTCGGTGGTAGGCGAGTTTGCCGCGCTCATAGAGACTCATTCCGCTCTCGTCGACATTATCAAAGCTGTAGAAGCCGGTTGCTTCGTTGAATTTGAGAAGCTGCATGTATTCGAGCCAATAGCCAATGCAGAACCACAGGTTCTTATTCTCACCCACCGTGGCGTATCGGGCCTGGTTATATAATCCGCCAGTAAAACCCTTGTAGCGATAGCGGAAATAGATTGCTCCTAACAGTAAGACAAGCGGCAGCGCCAGTATGATCAGTTTGAACCTCAAGTGTCTCGCAACCCTGAATTTCGTCGCTGACGATGTCGTGAGAACGGGAATTGAACTGCTCCTGCTAACCATTTTCTCCTCCGCATGAAAAGAAGATAGCTTGATTAGGTAAGAGGTCAGTTGGGACACGCGGATCTTGCGCGTAAATACGGGCGGGGCGCCCGCGTCCCTTCTTCAAACTGATCCTCTACGCCCAAATTAGTTTGCCTTTACGAGGATGACTCATAACAACACGTTTCGTTCTTCCCGCGTCGTCACCTCTGCACTTCACTGCGCGGGGAATGCCGTTGCTTTACCTTGGCCCTCTTCTCGGTGCATCGGCTCTTTCGAATTGAATACTGCATGAAAGCCGAGATGAATCGGCTCGTTCAATCGAATCGTGGCTATCGGTCCAGCAGCCACATTGAAGGCATCGAAGATCGCAAAGGAGCTCGACGCCCGTTTTGCATCAAAGAGTTGACAGATCACGACTCCTGCCGTTTCACATCTCGGATCAGCGATGAGCACGGGTTCCGCTCCCAGATAATGCGTTGCCGGGGCCTGGTATACGTCGCACGCTTTTGCACAGGCCCAGTTCGCGTGTGCGAGCTGGTCGAAGAATTTGCGCCCGCGTCGCCCGGTCGCCGAAATGCCGAGCATCCAGAAGTCTCGGTACGGCTTTGTAAACTGACGCGGAGCAATGGAAGGAAAATCAGGCGCCGACAGATAATCGATTGCAGCGGTCTTCTCCAACTCATAACCAATCAGGTCAATCACGAATCGCACAGGCCGGCCTTCGCACACATCCGCGAACAAATCCGGCACAACCTGGTACTGGTCATAAATGGGATGGTCGAGTTCTAACACATCAACGGTAAGCCGATTCTCTGTCTCGAAACAGTTGATAAGATGTAAGCAATAGCGGTCGCCAATAGGAATCGTCGTCACTGGCTCACCAGTAGCACGCGAGACGATCAATAAGCGGCTGCGGCGCTCGGGCTCCCAGTTAAGGGCCTCGATCAACGTCCGGCCATCACGCACCAGTAATTCCATATTCAAGATATAGGGGCTGAGATAAAAAATGACGTAAGTCTGACTAAGGCTAAAGTCATGAATCGAGCAAGCGTATGGAAGCGGAAGACGCTTGCGATAAATCAGTTCCCCGCCCTCTCCGAAGCGATACAGATTCAAGTGCGGGCTGGCGGTAGAGTAGGCGATGCCGAAGTTGAACATCTCGCGCGTGACCGGGTCGAACTTTGGATGAGCAGCGAAAGGACTGATGTCGTTGAGTGAGCCGCGGAAGTTATACTCGCCGCGTGTTTCGAGGGTGGCCGGATCCAATTCCCACGGCAAACCTTGCTCGCCAAAAGCCAGCAAAGAATTCTGATAGGGATAGACGCTGACATTCACTGGAGATTCAAGCGCAATTCCGCGCTTCAATCGATCGGTCTTGAAAGCCGTTCCGAAGGTGCGAAAAACCGGACGACCTGCTTCTTCTTCGGCAACGAATTTCGTGCTTCTCACAAAGCGGTTGGTGAATCGCACGCCGCCATTCTCGAAACGGAGGGCACAGACCATGCCATCACCGTCAAGCCAATGGCGATAATCAAAGCCAGCGCGCGCGAATCGCGCCGGACCGTTCAGGTAGTACGTCCCGCGCACAAACTCTGGAACTTCGCCCTCGATGTCCTCGACAACGTACGAGTGTTCGCACGGGGTGAACGAGAAGGCGTGTTCGATCAGCGGCGCGTAGTCTTCCATCAGTAGCCTCCCACCGCTAGTAGTTCCGCCTCGTCTTCGACGGCGCACGGGCTCTGCCCCTCGACGAGGCGCCGGAGGACGTGTGGGTCGAGTGTCCACGGGTACTCCTCCGCTGATTTCTTGCACGCCCGGTAACTCTCGCGTATCTCTTCGGGGTCGAAGTGCAGGCGGTTGATGTCGAGGCCCTCGACGAACCGGCGGTTGGTCAGCACGCGCACATCGCCGAGAACCGACGCGCAGATTTGCGCGGCCGTGAAGCGCGCCATCTCCCGGAGATTTGCGAGCTGCTCGTCGAGGACCCGGCGCGACTCTTCGACCGAGACGCCGACTCGATAGAAAGTTTTCTCGGCGTCGGCGAGCGGTTTAATGTCCGTGAAGTCGAAGTGGATGATCTCGCGTGGCGGCGTGCGCCTCTCCTTCTTCCATTGGAAGAAGTCGCTGATGAAGGACTGGATGCTCCTATTGATGCGGCCGAGCTGCGAGAAGCGGCTGACGAAGGCGGCAAGGAAGCGCCGGTCGGTGAACAGGTCGTTGATGAAGGGGAAAACGTAGTAAGAGAAATAAATGGCCAACTCCCATGAGTACTTCAAGCTGAATGCCTCCTGGTCGCCCAGCGCGTCATAGCTGATGGCGTAGGTCGGGACGTAGGCCTCGTAAACCGCCTCCATCATCTGCTCGTAGAGGCGACACTTCTCGGTCAGTTCGGCGTCGTCTTCGGTCTGGACCGCGTCGGTAATGAAAGTGTTGTAGAGCGAGATGAGGTCACCGCCCGGGCTGTAGAGCGGGTCGGTGAAGCGGCCTGCCTCGCCGGCGATGGCCCAGCGCGCGGGGCTGATGGTTTGCTCGCAGTCGTGCGCGAAGTCCTTAAGGGCCGTGTGGTGAAGTACCCGGCGGTAGGGCAGGTCGCGCGCGAACAGCGGGAATTCCTCGCACACCCAGTTGATCAACTTCTCAATCGTGTCGATGCGATCACGCGGGATGAGCTGGTTGTCGTACACGAGGCCGAGGCTGGTCTTCCCATGCAGCGGGATGGTCCAGAACCAGAGGCCCTCAGCGCAGAAGTGGTTCGTGGCCTGCCAGGCAGGAGTGTGTCCAAGCGCGGCGCGGTCGGGCCGAGTGCGAATCTGCTGCGGCGAGAGGTTGGTCAGCTTCTCGATGTCGATCAGCCCATCGACCCAGAAGAAGTGCGCCCCGTGCCGAATCCTGCCCTCGCGCGCGAGCCCCATCCGGCGGGCCAAAAATCTTCCGCGACCCGACGTATCCACGACCCACCGCGCGCTGCCCGACACTTCGCGACCCGCCGCCTTGAACGAGAATGGATGCGGGCCGCCCGTTTCGGCGAGCGTTACGTCGAGGTCGGTGCAGCCTGGGCGGAACTCGAAGTTCGGATTCTCCAGATTGACGCGGAGCATCTCGCCCTCGAACTTGTTGCGGTCGAGCTGGTACGTATTGATGTTTGAGAGCTTGCGGATGTACGACTGGCTGTAGTGTTCGTAGCAATCATTTGGCTGCCCCGGCGTCTTCCAATAGAAACGCAGGTTGTATTTCAGGTAGTGCTCTTGCAGTAGGTGTTCTTCAAGATCGAGCACCCTCGCATAGTAGTAGGCTGAGAGCTGCACGGTCGCCTCGCCGACCTTCTGCTTCGGCGGCGGGAACTCGGTCCGCCGGTCCACGAGCAGGATCCGCTTTTCGGTGTTGAGGAGGAGTTGGCGCGCGAGCGCCAATCCGGCCAGCCCGGCGCCAATTATCAACACGTCGTAACGATCCGCTGTTGGCATCTAAATTAGATTTCCTTATATCTGGCGGCAAGCATGTCTCCGCAAGGTTGCTGACTCCGATGGCCCACGATAAAAATTACCTCTTGTCACCGTCCGCGACCTTCATGGACTCATCTCCTTGTCACCCACTTAGGCAGGCTTCACTGTCGAGCCAATCGGTAATCTGAGTCACCAGCGACTTCACAAAAGAACAGAAGGCAGGCGAAACACCTTTCACCCGACCGCACGTTGAATTTCGCTGCGCTTTTTTACGGAAGCAACTTGAAGTGAGCCAAGCCAAGTCCACCCCCAGGCCCGGGATTGCTCAACACCCCCTGAAGCTCCGTCGCCACTTTGCGGGAGCCGGAGGATTTGGCTTCAAGTATCACCAGGTCTATGCCTGATTGTGTTGTTCCACCTCCGGGCTCACCAAACGTTACTGTCGCTGTGCCAGTCCCATCCGGGTTGATTGAATAAGTCCCGTAAATGGGAGAGGTCACGATAGCGCCACTCACATTCAGTTTTTGTGTGCCCTTGAAATTTCCTCTTCCATCAAAGGTTGCCAGTGACAAGCCAATGGCAACGTTAGCCCCAACCACTACGGAAAAGCCATATGTTCCCTTAAAGCTGGAGTTTGAGTATTTCATCTAGGACCTCCTTTTTCGGTCTCATCATTTGTGTTCATCGGTTAAGAACTGCGATCCCGGCCGTTTCATTGTGATCTATTCTGCTGCGCTTTTTCTGCGCTCGTTGCAGAATGCTGAAATCCTGAAAGCCCAAGAACATTCGGCTTTTCAATTTCTGTTTTCAAAGTTCTTCTGCCAGTCAAAAGTTAGTTAGCTCAGTCTCATCTAATTTGTGGTGTTGGGTTGTCAATATGCTCTGAGTACATCACGAACTTGAACGGAATAATCAGCTGCCACTTTTCTTTCAGCTTAAGAAATGCTTCCTGCCTAACTTGCTTCAACCTGACGCTGTTTGGGTATTGGCTAAGGGCCCAGTCAGCCACCTGTCCTGCAAGCTCATGGTCGCCGCCTTGGATCATCCTTTCGATTGCAACAGCTATGTCTTCTTGTGACAGCCTCAAATAGTGCGAGAATGCCGCGCCGATGTTCGCTGCTGTGAGATAATCAACCCCCTGCAACTGAGGCCCCCAGTAGCCGACAGTTTGCACGTACACTCGGTCAATAAACGTCTCTCTCCAGATTAGATAGGGCAACTGCACCACAGCTTCGGAAGGCTTTAGAATATCGGGAGGAAACAAATTCATCAGCTGAATCTCTGAGCGATTCCGGTAAGCATAGATATGCTTCAATGTTTCATCCCTGAGCCACTCCAGGTGCGGCCTCAGCTTCATTAGAATCTCGACGGTGCCGACAAACTTAGTTAATGCCTCGTGTCCATACAGAATGTATGCCGGCTGCGGATCGAGATGAGCGATCATGTCCATGGTCTCGAGAAGCGAATCAACATTCCCTTCAACCGTGTAAGGTGTTCCAACCCACGGCACAATGAAATCACCTCCGTACAGAACACGATGATCGGGTAAATGGATCAGCATTCCATCCGGCGTTTCGCCGCCCCCGTAAGGAGGCAGGATGAGCCGGACCCGCGTGCCTCCCACGACTAATTCCGTATCGTCTTTGACCAGCTTGGCCGGCTCGTAAGTAGTCACATTGTCTGACGTGAAAGTTACTCCGAGATACCACTTGAATGGAGGAGGCTGATGCTTGACCATTTCCTTCTCCTCAAGGTAGTTGTAACGGGAGTAGAACTCTACGTTCGGATTCAATCGCTCGAAGAATTTATGGCCGCCGATATGGTCCCAATGAACGTGGGTCACAAAAACAGTTGTCAATTTTGGCAGCCCTGAGTATCCCGGCTCCTGGCCGTACTTCTCCGTGTAGTATTCCTCGAGGAATTTGTAAGCAGACTCTGCCGTATCCTCTCGGCTTCCCATATCAACTGCCATCATTTGCGTTCCGTCATCCGAGATGATGAAGTTGAACTCAGACATGTCAAAGCCGGATACAGTGAAGACCTTTCGTGGAATGCTTTCAGTGATGTGCTTGATGCTGATTCTCAAACCAGCAGAATCGGTCGCGTAGAAGGTAGCCAAGAGGATTTTCTTGTCAAAACTCTGGTGTCTGCTTAATTCCAGATATTTTTGCGCTAAATCGTTCTGACCAGCATCTCGATAGATAACTGCAAGGTTGTAATAGACTTCTCTCAAGAATTGAAAGGCCGCAGACTTTCTCTCAATGCTCTCGGTGATGGTTCTTTCACACCAGGTAAGGTCTTCGAGAGCGACTTGTCGATTGCCAAACGGCCACGGTAGTCCAGTTTGCAATAAACCTGAAACCCATCGAGCTATGAGCTTCTCTACATTCGGCGTGAAGTCCGGTTCGTTCCTTGTTAATTCCTTAGCTTCATTCATGTCAGACAGCGTGCGCCGAATCAAATCAAGCTGGGTTGTGAGTTGTAACAGCGACAACTGTTGCGCACGACCAGCCCTCAGCAAGGCCAGACAACTTAGATAAACTGACTTTTCGCTTGGCTGTAATTGAGAACTGTACCTACTAAGGTAATATTCAAAGCGCTCGATGCCTTCGATCTGTCTATTCAAATTGGAATACAGCATTGCCATTACAATAAGAATGGTCGAGCTGGTAGCTGGCCCTGCCTCCATTAGCGCGTTTAGATAGTCAAGTTCCGGACTACTCTGGTAGCCCTCGCCCGGGTTATCAGCGATTCCGCTGGTCTCCTTTAGGCCGTCTGTCAGCGGCTTCATAGTGAGAAGATCAAACATCAGATCAACAGTCTTCCGTTGGGCCTCATCACCAACTCTAATCGTTGTCTGAAATGCATTCCCAATCTGCTGTTGAGCCGCGGAAGTCACCGAGCTGAAACGGTTTTGTCCGTCCAAGACTCTCGCAACCGGAATCGTCATGGCCTTGGTAAGTTGCTCAGCGCCCTGCATTGATAATCGCCAGGAATAACTGGTTACCGACTTCACAAAATCACGCACTGCGCTCATTTGGCTGGTACCTCCCTCATTACTTACCCTCGCTCCTTCAGACAACGCATCCACTCTCTTCACAACTGTGATTAATCGTGTCTTGGAATCCCCGGTCGATAAGATCAAAGATTCTGTCACGGCTGAAATTCAACATTCCCAATAACCCTCCCAGCGTGTCACGGGGTTGATACTTATGAATCACCAGCTTCTTGTATTTCTTCTTACTGGCAACGGCGGCGAGCTTTCCGGCTGCCAGAATGAAAGGTTGAAGGTCTGCTTGAGAAAGAGCATCACCGCTGGCTGCTCTTTCAAGTACGTCAATACCCTTGTTGATTTGGCGGGCTGTCTCGATATCGTTGTTCACCGCAGCGGCGAACCCAATTGTCATGTACCTGCTAAAGGTATCGACGGCATCCACTACAGGAAGAAGCGGGATGGACTTGACATCGGGGTCCAGGTAGACCATGTGCAAGATGTCGGCCCCGGCCTGTATCGCTGGTGATAATGGCGTGTTCATCACCACGCCGCCGTCGGCGTAGTACTCGCCGTCTAGCTGGACTTGGGGGAATATTCCTGGGATCGCGGTAGAAGCCATGATGGCTTTGGGACCTACCTCGTCAGTCAGATCTGCTTTCTCAAATATCTCCAACTCGCCTGTGCTCCAGTTGGTAACAGCGATCTTTAGTATCTTGTGCGACCGACGAAGCACTTCAAAGTTGATGGTATCTTTGATCAATCGGTATTCTGGGTCGTTGGAAATTAAGATGCTCAGGTCAACCAGCTTCAGTAACCGCGTTTCAACTTCCCCCGGAGATATGAGGAATGTAAGTCCTCTGCGGTAAAAATCTTTGGCTAGGTAATACAGGTCTGCGGCAAGTTTGCTGTAAGGTTCAACCGGGTGCGTGGCAACATATTTGGGACTGAGCAAATCGAGAGGGTTAGCGCGATAACGCAATACATGATTGTGACCGGTGTTATTGTCGCGGGGGATTAGGTTGAGCCAGACGTCTTGAAGGCGATCCAATGCCGCCTTAGGCCCATCCGCCAGTCCGGCTACCAGCAACGACGCATTGTAAGCACCGATAGATGTGCCAGTGACAATATCAGGATCTAGAGGTACGTTATCCGTTACCGGGGCCTCCCCACAAAGCAGCGCCTTGAGCACACCAACCTCGTACGCTCCGTTGGCGCCTCCACCTGACAGAATCATTGCGTGGGCACAGCCGCTCTTATCCGTCATGAGCTGATACCTTTGATAATGTCTTCGGGTACATCATCGCGTTCGAGCCAGTTTTGTACGCGGCGCCAAGTCATGAGCGCACCGACAACCAGCCGATAGTGCTCCATATAGTGCGTCAACAACATCGGGTTCACTTCAAGCGTCTGCAGCGAAGAGCACAATTGCTCGGACGCCAGATTGGCGGTCAAAAGATCCGCAATCCGCATGTAAGCTCCCACGGGATCGACTTTGTAGAGGACAGGAGAAAATCTTTCAAGAATGTTCTTCAACGGCCCGAATATTCGAGAGGTCAGTCCGAATGACATCAAGTCCGCGACTCCGAAACTCAGTTTGACGGGATTTATGTCAATGCTGAGCACTTGCTCCGGGCGATTGGCAACGAAAACCATCCGTGAGCGGGTTTGGCCGGATTTGGAGACGTCAAAGTCTATGAGCTGAAACCCTGCGGTAAAATATCCTGGCCCATATGCGAAAATGCTCTGGTGGGGCGCAGGCTTCAGAAGCACATAGCCGACGCCATACTGACCGAGTAGATCAGGACTTGGGTTATCCCGGTTCGTAATGAAATCCTGGCTAATGGCCAGATAGGTTTCTTCATTGAGCGGAATGTTGATCGTAAATGCGTTTGGTCCGAAGGGGCTGAACGAAATATTGAAATCGAATACGTGGGTCTTGACTACAATCCATTCGTACTTATCGCCTATCTGCCGCAGGTCAATGATTCTATACTCGTCCTTCCTCGGGAATTTGCCGATGAGACCCGAGCCCTTGAGCTTGTAATAGAGCTGAGAATAACCAAAGCCCGCTCGTTCATCCGTACTCTCGGGACAGAAGCTGAATGGTTGTATGAAGGGCCGGACGTCGCTATGCTTTATTGCCCCTTCCCCAACATAAAAATCAGGCACCTGGAATGAGGACACGCGCAGGAAGTAGTGCAGGATGAACTGCCGAAACTCATCCCGCAGAGCTTCGGGTGACGCTTGTTTCGGGTTGTCAAAAGGCATCTCTTGAATTACGCCCATTAGCGGAAATGCTTTCCCATTGAGCGAAGTCACATCCATGAAGCCAATGCCCCGATCAGCTTTGTTGTGCGTGCGTACCAAGTCGAACTGTTTGGCGTAGCTATTGGTCGCCTCGACGTTTTCCCACCACTGCCTGAGCTTCAAGCCATCGGCGAGTGCTCTGTCAACGTCTTGAATTACGACGAGGTCCGGCTCGGTCAGACCAGATATACACTCCGGGTCTATCTGACTCCTTAGCGCTGCCTGATTGGTTATGACCGTCTCACTGACCATCTGCTGCCCTCTCCTTCAATCAGGACCTGAGACTGTTCACGATGGGTTGGAGCTTTCCGTCCGAGTCTTCTATGCGCAGCACGTACAAGCGCGAGAGCGCGCGCGGGAAGAGGCTCAGAACACCATTAATCGACATCATTCCGGACGCATTTGCGAACTGACCCGTGCCACTGATGAACGGCCCGAAGCCAGTGAGGCGCAAGATTGGTTTCGGCGCTTCGCTTAGTTCAGTGGCGAAGGCCCTGCCTTCGACCATGTTCGCATTAAGAGTGCCGATCACTCTCCGCTGCGGATCAAAAAACGTAAACGCCCCATTGATATCTTGCGCGGGGGAAACGGGCGCAGGGTTTGCCGGATCGGTATAGAAATAGAGAGTGCTGCTGCGCGTTCCGACGATTGGCCCTTGCGTGGTTTGGCTACGCAAGTCTACTGGGGTTGTGAGATCGAACAGAACGTTGGCCAGCCGAAGACGCTCGTATATATTGGCGCTCACTACTCGCCCATCGGGCGAGCGATTCAACGTGATGGGACGTTCAGGGTCAGGCTCTCCAAGAAAGACTAGAAAAGCCGCGCTGGGGTCGGGGTCGGGAATCGGCTGAATAGGCGTGAACGGAGGCGGTGCGTGCGCCTGTAATGTTCCTTTGGGGTCGATGATCCGCACCATCAGATTTAGCGCAAGTCCGTGTGGGGGCTCAATGTAGCCGTTGATCACAAAAGCCCCGGTAAGGCCTTCGAACCTGCCTTTGCCTTCGAGAATCTCAATTGCCGCGCCTACCCGCAGTTGATTCTTGCCCCGCACACTTACAGGAAAAGTCCGCGCAGTCCCAAAGGCCTTGAAGCCACTTTTCAGGCTATCCTTGAAAACCAATTGTCCTTCAAGCATAGCGACTCGTTGTGAAATGAACGGGATCAGCAAGGTCGTTGGCGGACACTTGCCGGGAGCAGCTTCGAAGTTCCAGGGTATTGGCGTAAAGCGTATGTGAACATCGGCTACCGGTTCTCCAATTGTTTTGGAAGTTCGAAAGCCGTTCGTTGCTGTTGGCGGCTGGTTGGTGAATTCAAAGCGGTGCAGTTCCTCGTTAACATAAACGGCGGTCATGAGAAAATTGAGTCCCGGTATCAAGAGAACGGGCTCGTTCGGGTTAGCCGGGTTGGGAGCATTAAAGATGGAAAAGTAGGCGGCGCTTTCCAGGAGAGTCTGCACTTCCTCGCTTCGGTAAGTTTCGGCGTCTGCGCCGGGAGCGTATGTGACTGGTCCCGCCAGCGAAGGCCCAGATCTCGCGAGGGCGCCGGCTTGCGCGAATTTCTCATATTGCATCCTGTTACTCATTCTGAAACCTCCACTGCGTGTCTCTAACCAAACAAAA
>Ga0070694_100000190_pt1 | contig 32234 bp, 35 predicted proteins | sample KBSK1251metaG_FD_65470 | JGI IMG/M metagenome (GOLD analysis project Ga0070694, IMG submission 65470) | Corn, switchgrass and miscanthus rhizosphere microbial communities from Kellogg Biological Station, Michigan, USA - KBS K1-25-1 metaG | ecosystem: Host-associated > Plants > Roots >...
ACACCACAATCCGACTGAGGGCGGAAGGGCGTATATATCCTGCCGATCAGCTGTTACGTACGGTTCGCTCATGGTCCGAATCTTCCAGGCAAGTACGCGTCATCATCCGGCGGCCTAACGTTGCGGTCACCGGCCGGAGCGAGCAGCGCGAGCTCCGGTCCGGTGCACTGCGATGTTCGACGGCCTAGTGCTCCAGACGAAGGTACTCCTCAAACCGATCCTCCAACGACGATAGAGTCGTGTTGAACCACTCGAGCACTTGACCCTGCTTGTCCACGTTACTGTTGAGAGCATCGCCGGCCGGTAGGGCTTTCTGCTTGGCCTGAAGAGCGTGCAACAGGATGGCTTGCTTGTAGATGTCCTCGACGAGCCGCTTGACTGCCTCGTCGCAGGCGAACGCGAAGTACGCGCGCTTCGTCTGGCGGAGAAAGTCAAATGCAGCGCCTGCCTCAACGGCACCGCTCTGGAGAACGCCAGCCATGAACCCGGCAATCTGTTCATAGATTGTGTACCGGCGATCGAAGAGTTCATGGCGCAGTCTGGCGCGGTTCGTGACCCATTGGCGCCACGTGATGACGGCCACCAGCGCTGCGACAATGGTCGTGACAACGGTCGTCGCAATCGAAGCTGCTGTCGCGATGTTCATCTGTCCGTCGAACTAGATGTATCTAGCCCCGCATAACTCCGCGTCTGCCGTGTAACTCGGGGGCGCGGGCGGGGTTGGTTTGGATAATCCGGCCGGGATGGCCGGGTGGCTGTCGCTGGAGCGGGCTTGGAGGATGCGGGGTTGCGCATGGGCCCGTCGTGCGCCTCCAGTGTTACACGGACCTGGGTATTTCTGGCTGCGGGAAGTGAGCGCTGGCCGGAGGGTCAGAGGGTCGGCAGGCGGTCGGCGGGGCTCAGGACGCCGGCGGGGCCGCGGTTGAGGACGTGGGTGTAGATCATGGTGGTGGAGACGTCACGGTGGCCCAGTAATTCCTGCACCGTGCGGATGTCGGCGCCGTCTTCCAGCAGGTGGGTCGCGAACGAGTGGCGGAAGGTGTGGCAGGTGGCGCGCTTGGGGATGCCCTTACTGTGTACCGCCTCGCGCACCGCGCGCTGCAGCACGGATTCGTGCAGGTGGTGGCGGCGGCGCTGGCCGGTCTCGCGGTGGAAGTACGTGCGCGTGGCCGGAAAGACCCACTGCCAGATCCACTCACGGCCGGCGTTGGGGTACTTGCGGCCCAGCGCCCAGGGCAGCTCGACCCACCCGGCGCCGGCGCGCAGGTCGGCGGCGTGCAGGTCGCGCACCGTCTCCAGGTGCTTCGCGAGGTCGCGCCGGGCCGCGGCCGGCAGCATCGTCACCCGGTCCTTGCCGCCCTTGCCCGAGCGCACCGTGATCTGGTTGCGCTCGAAGTCCACGTCCTTCACCCGCAGCCGGGCCGCCTCCAGGAGCCGCAGCCCCGCGCCGTACAGCAGCAGCGCCAGCAGGCGGGTCGGGCCGTCCAGCGCGGCGATCACGGTTCGCACCTCCTCGCGCGTCAGCACCACCGGAATGCGCTCCGGGGTCTTGGCCCGCACGATGTCGTCGAGCCATGGCAGCTCCTGGGCGAGCACCTCCCTGTAGAGGAACAGCAGCGCGCTCAGGGCCTGGTTCTGGGTCGACGCGGCCACGTTGCGCTCGATGGCCAGCGCGCTCAGAAACCGCGTGATCTCCTCCGCCCCCATCTCGGCCGGATGGCGCTTGCCGTGGAACAGGATGAACCGCCGGATCCACGCGACGTAGGCCTTCTCGGTGCGCGGGCTGCAATGCCGGGTGCGCAGGGCGGCGCGCACGCGGTCCAGCAGGCGCGGCGGGGACGCGTCCATGAACGCAGGCTAGTCGGCGGCTCTCCCGCCGACAAGACGTGGACGTGCGGATACACGCCCGGCGGTGGGGCCGCCGTGGACTATCCGCCCAGCTGCTCGGCGAGCGCCCGCTGGCACGCGGGCGTCAGCCCGGCCGAGCCGTGCCCCACGCGCGGCACGACGATCAGCCGGATCCGGCTCCGCACGCGGGCGCGAGGCGCGCCATCGCGACGACCCACCGGTGCGCATAGCCGACGCGGGTCGTGCCCACGTGGGCGGGGCGGACGGGCTGGGGCTCCGGGGCAGCGTCTTGACGACGACCGTGCCGTGCTCGTCGCCGGGTGCTCACGCGAGCAGCTGCTTCAGCAGCCTGCGCAGCTTGGGCGTCCCCCTCAACGCCTCGCGGAGGGGCGCGAGGTCGCGCTCGTCGACGATCAGCGGCATGCGCTGAAAGCGGCCGGAGTGGTCGTAGGTGCAGAAGCGGATCTCGTACGCGCCCTTGGCCTTGCCTCCCGTGAACTTCAACAGCTGGATGGTCGGCCGGTGGTACAGCGTCTCGATCTGGGCTTCCTCTTCCACGACCCCGCTGCCCCAGTGGAGTGAGAACGTCTTCACCGCGCGCTCCGATGCCCGGTTCCTCTTCACGCGCTCTCCTCCTCGGGCACCCCGTCGAAGAAGCACACGGTCCCCGTCTCGAGCGAGTACTCCGCGCCCACCACCAGCAGGCCGTCGCGCGCGATCAGCCGCTCCAGCACCGCCGAGCCGTGGCGCAGGTGATCGGCGGAGGCGCGGATGTTGGCCCGCACCGACTGGTGCAGGAGCGCGGCCGGATCGTGCCGCAGCGGGGTGGCCAGCAGCCCCTCCACCGAGGGACGCACGCGGTCAACGATCGAGCGCAGGTTCGGCGACTGGCTGGCCTGCGGCTGCTGCAGCTCCTCCAGCGTGGCCAGCACCGCCCCGCACTGCGAGTGGCCGAGCACCACCACCAGCCGCGTGCCGTACCGCGCGGCCGCGAACTCCACGCTGCCGACCTGCGAGGCGGCCACGATGTTGCCGGCCACGCGGATCACGAACAGGTCGCCCAGCCCCTGGTCGAAGACGATCTCCGCCGGCACCCGGGAGTCGGAGCAGCCCAGGACGATGGCGAACGGCTCCTGCCCGGCCGCCACCTCGAGCCGGCGGGCCTCGGTCGCGCGGGCGGCGCGGCTCTGCACCTCGGCCACGAAGCGGCGGTTGCCCGCGCGCAGGCGCGCCAGGCTCTCCAGCGCCGAGATCATGCGCCGCTTACCGCCCCGGCAGCAGCACGTCGAGCAGGCAGCCGAACTCGCGCGCGAAGTCCACCGAGACGCGGGCATGCACCGCCCCCTGCTTGTCGAAGAAGCGCTGCGTCCCGCTCGCTGACGAATACGCCCTCGGTGGTCCCGCCCTGATCCCCGGTGTCCGCGTCGACCGGGCGGGTGCCCTGCGCGGGCCACCGGACGATCTCGACCGGGCAGTCGCGCGGGTCGGAGACGAGATGCCCGTAGTGCCGCAGGCTCTCCTCGGTGGCGTCCACCACCTGGATCGACACCTGCGCGAGCCCGGGCGGCAGCTGCGGGTCGAGGTAGTCGACCGGGGTGTGCACGTAAATTCTCCTGTTCGAACGTGGGGTGCGGCCTCGAGCGCGCCCACCGTAGAACACGCGCCCGCGCGACGTCAATCCCTTCCCCGCGCCGGGTTGCTCCCGCCCGCCCCCGGCGGTAGCATCCACTCCCGGATGCCCTTCGCCTACTTCAACCGGCTCACGCGGCGGCAGCAGGCGATCTATCTCGAGAGCGACGGCATCGTCACGGTGCCGCTGCCGCAGGCCTCCCGGGTGCAGCCCCTGGTCACCGCGCTGGCCCGCGCGCTCGAGAGCGGCGACCGCGCTCACACCGAGTCCGCCGCCCAGCGCCTGGTCCTGGGCCTGGCCGCCGCGCTCGGGGCGCCGCCGGCGCGGGTGAAGGTGCTGGCCGCGCGGCCGCACGCGGGCTGGGGCGAGCTGCACGGGCTCTACGAGACGACGCATCGCGCGGCGGAGCCGCCGCTGATCACGCTCTGGATGCGCACCGCACGGCAGAAGCGCGTGGTGGCCTTCCGCACCTTCCTCCGCACCTTGCTCCACGAGGTAGGGCACCACGTGGACTATACTCTGCTGCGGCTGGGCGACTCCTTCCACACCCAGGGGTTCTACGCGCGGGAGTCGCACCTGTTCCATCAACTGGTCACCGACGGGGGGATCCTCATGGCGAGTGTGGAAGAGCAGATGGCCCGCATGGCGCGCACCGCCGACGATTTCGCGGCCGCCATCAAGGGCGTCTCCGACGCGGCGCTCGGCAAGCGCCCGGACGACAAGAGCTGGTCGGCTAAGGAGACGCTGTGCCACGTGCGGGACACCGAGGAGTCCTTCATGGCCCGGTTCCAGTCCATCATGGAGATGGACGAGCCCCGGTTCCTTCCCGCCGATCCCGACCGCTGGGCGATCGAGCGGCAATACCAGCGAAATGACGCGGCCGAGGCCCTGCAGGCCTTCCGGGTCCGCCGCGACGAGACGGTGAAGTTCCTGCACGGCCTCCGGCCCGAGTACTGGGAGCGAGGCGGCGTGCATCCCACTCGCGGCCGCATGACCGTGAAGGACTTCGTGGGCCTCATCGCCTGGCACGACGACAACCACCTCGACCAGCTCAGGCGCGCGCTCGCGGGCAAGCCCTAGCCGGGAAGGATCGCCACCATGCTCAAGCAGACCTCGTCCGAGTACCGCGGCTTCCGCACCCCGGGCATCCGCCTCAAGGAGGAGATGCTGCCGCATCTGCAGCACCTGGCCGCGGGCCGCTCGCGCCGCTACCTCCACGTGCTCCACGCCTTCGACAAGGCCCAGGCGGTGATGCTGGTGGAGGAGGGCCTCATGCGCCCGGAGCACGGGCGCGCCATCCTGGCGTCGCTGCGCCAGATGGAGAAGGACGGCGCGGTGGAGACGCGCACCCGCGAGGGCGGCGGGCTGCACTCGGGCGAGCAGTACCTGATCCGCCGCCTCGGCGAGGACGTGGGCGGGCGCCTCCACCTCGGGCGCAGCTCGGGCGACCTCTCCTCGGTCGGCATGAACACGGTGCAGCGCGAGGGCGTGCTGCGCATCATGGAGGGCGTGAACCGGCTCCGCCGGCTCCTGCTGGACCTGGCGCGCCAGCACACCGACACCATCCTGCCCGGCTACAGCTTCGGCCAGCACGCGCAGCCCATGACCCTGGCCCACCTCTTCCTCTCGTGGGCCGCGAACCTGGCGCGCGACTTCGACCGCCACGCCGGCGTCTACCGCCGCGTCAACACGAGCCCGGCCGGCGCCGCCATCATGGTGGGGTCCGACTTCGGCCTCAACCGCCGGCGCACCGCCGAGCTGCTCGGCTTCGACGCGGTCCACGAGAACGCGGCCGACGCCATCCTGGAGCTGAACGCCGACGACTCCATCGACGTGCCGATGGCGGTGGCCCTGCTCTACCACACGCTGGCCAAGTGGGCCGACGACCTCATCCTGTGGAGCACGCAGGAGTTCGGCTTCGTGGGCATCCCCGACCGCTTCTGCAACACCTCGTCGATCATGATGCAGAAGAAGAACGTGATCGGCCCCGCCGAGGTGAAGGGCGCCTCCGCGGAGGCCCTCGGCTGCGTCGTCACCTCCTACCACGCGCTCAAGGGCCCGACCGGGCTGCCCATCACCGAGCGCTACTACGCGCTCGAGCAGCTCTGGCGCGTGATGGACAACTGTGCGCGCGACCTCGACTGGTTCCGCGAGCTGCTGCCCGCGCTCGAGATACGGCGCGAGCGCATGCGCGAGATGGCCTGGCGCCACTGGGCCACCGCCACCGACCTGGCCGGCGCGCTCGTGAAGCGGCGCGACCTGCCGTGGCGCACCGCGCACCAGATCGTGGGCATCCTGGTGCGCCTCTGCGAGGAGCGCGGGCTCGGGCCCGACGCGGTAACCCCCGCCCTGCTCGACGAGGCAGCCACGCTCTACCACGGGCAGAAGGCCGGCCTCGACGCCGCGCAGATCCGCGAGGCGCTCGACCCCGGCCGCTTCATCGCCGCGCGCACCATCCAGGGGGGCCCCGCCCCGGCCGAGTCACTGCGCCAGGCCGATCTCTTCGCGCAGGGCCTGGCCGCCGACGAGCGGACGGTCGCCGACATCCAGCAGCGCCTCGCCGATTCGGCCCGCAAGCTCGAGGCCGCCATCGACACCATCCTCGAGAGCGGCAAAGGGAGTGCCCGATGATCCGTCTCCTCGCCCTCGCCCTGTCCGTGCTGCTCCTCACCCTCCCCGGCCCCGCGCGGGCGCAGGAGCCGCCGGTGCACGGCGGCACCGTGGTCCAGGCCATCAGCGCCGATCCGCCCACCATGAACCCCGGCACCACCACCGACACCCAGGCCTGGTCGCTGATGGGCAAGCTGTTCAACGGGCTCACCTACCTCGACAGCGACTACCGGAGCCACCCGGACCTGGCCGAGTCGTGGGAGATCTCGAAGGACGGCCTCACCTACACGTTCAAGCTGCGCCAGAACGCGAAGTGGCACGACGGCAAGCCCTTCACCTCGGCCGACGTGAAGTTCTCCTATCTGGAGATCCTGCCGAAGTACCACCCGACCGGCCGCGTCGCGTTCTCGGTGGTCGCGTCCATCGACACCCCCGACGCGCACACCGCGGTGGTCCACCTCAAGACGCCGTTCGCCCCGTTCCTGTTCATGACCAACCTCAACAACGGGCCGATCCTCCCGAAGCACCTGCTCGAGGGCAAGGACATGGCCACCGCCGAGTTCAACCAGCACCCGGTCGGCACCGGACCCTTCCGCCTGGGCGAGGTGGTCAAGGGCAGCCACTACGTGCTCGAGCGCAACCCGGACTACTGGAAGCCCGGCCGCCCCTACCTCGACCGGGTGGTGCTCCGCGTGATGCCGAACCCGCCCTCGCGCGTGCTCGCCTTCGAGAAGGGCGAGGTGGACGTGCTCTACTCGTTCTTCCTTCCCCGAGAGCAGGCTGCTCGTGTGAAGGCCCTGCCCGGCGTCGTGGTCAAAGACTACATGCTGTTCCCCGAGGTCATCACGCTCTTCTTCAACCTCAAGGACAGCAAGCCGCTCGGCGACCTGAAGGTCCGCCAGGCCATCGCCCACGGCATCGACCGGGGCTTCATCGCCGAGAAGGGCTACTTCGGGCTGAGCCGCCCGGCCATCAGCCCGATCCCGTCGAGCCTGGCGTGGGCCCACAACCCCAAGGTCGTGACCTACGCCTACGATCCCGCGCGCGCCCAGGCCCTGCTCGACGAGGCCGGCTACAAGGGGCCCGAGCGCATGACGCTGCGCCTGGCCTACGACCCCGCCAACTCGGCGGTGAACAAGGCGGCCGAGATCGTGGCCCAGCAGCTCCGGGCCATCGGCATCAACGTCAAGCAGACGCCGATGGAGCGCTCGCTGATGATCGAGAAGGTGTTCAAGCAGTACGAGTTCGATCTCTTCATCCACAACTACACGACCTACGGCGACCCGGCCATCGGGGTCACCCGTGCCTACGACTGCGACAACATCCGGCCCGCTCCGTTCGTGAACGTGGAGCGCTACTGCAACAAGAAGGTGGACGAGCTGTTCGACCAGGCCGCCGTCGCCACCAGCCGCGCCGACCGGGCGAAGGCCTACCAGGCCGCGCAGGAGATCATCGCGCGCGAGCTGCCGACCATTCCCCTGCTCGAGTACGGCGACTCCAACGTGGCGCGCCCGCGCGTGCGCGGCATCTTCCTGAGCCGCTCCGCCCACGAGCGCTGGGACGAGGTCTGGGTGACCGATGGCAAGTAGCGCGCCCACCGCCTCGCAGGCGCTGGCCGCCCGCGTCGCCGGGCTCCGCTGGGCGTCGCTGCCCGACACCGTGCGCCAGATGAGCCGTCGGGTCATCCTGGACGCCATCGGCTGCGCGCTCCTCGGCAGCCGCACGCCGGAGGCGGGCCTGCTCGCGGCCGCCCGCGCCGACCTCGGCCCCGACGGCGCCTGCGCGGTGTGGGGCACGCCGGGCGGCGCGCCCCCCGGCGTGGCCGCGATGCTCAACGGCGCGCACGCCCACCTGCGCGAGCTGGACGACATCGGCGGCGGCGGCCACGCGGGCGCCTGCCAGGTGCCGGCCGCCCTCGCCGCCGCCGAGCTCGCCTCGCGCGAGGGGCGGGACGTGCTGCTGGGCGTGGTGGCGGGGCACGAGGTCTCCTCGCGGCTCAGCGACGCGGCCAGCTACGACGTCATGACCCTGCGCGGCTGGCACACCACCGGCGTCTACGGCAGCCTGGGCGCCGCGGCGGCGGCCGCCGGCACGCTCGGCCTCGACGCGGCCGGCTGCGCGCACACCTTGGGCCTGGCCGGCTCCTTCACCGGCGGCACGTGGGCCTTCATGGCCGACGGCGCCATGAGCAAGCGCATGCACCCCGGCCGCTCCGCCGAGATCGGCCTCACCGCCGCGCTGCTCGCCCGCCGCGGCCTCACCGGCCCCGCGCAGGTGCTCGACGCGCCCTGGGGCGGCCTCTACGCGGCCTGCGCGCCCGGCGAGAGCGACCCCGCCGTCATCGCGCGCAACCTCGACGACGGCTACCGCATCCTGCGCAAGGGCTTCAAGCCCTACCCGGTGTGCTGGGGCATCAACAGCTCGGCCGACGCCGCGGTGGCCCTGCGCGAGAAGGGACATCTGGCGCCCGCCGACGTGGCCCGCGTGCGCATCACCGTCTCCGAGATGAGCCGGCGCATGATCGGCGGGCCGCGGACCGCCTCGCTGCTCGACGCGCAGATGAGCGTGACCTACGCGGTGGCGGCGATCCTGGTCCGCGGCCACCTCGACCTGCGCGACTTCGAGGACGCGGCGCTGGGCGACCCGGCGGTGCGCGCCATGATGGCCCGCATCGAGCTCGTGGTGGACCCGGCCGCCCACGGCGAGCGCCAGACGGTCGAGATCGAAACCCGCGACGGCCGGGTGCTCCGCGACCGCGTGGAGAACCCGCGCGGCCACTGGGACAACCCGCTCTCCGACACCGAGCTGCGCGCCAAGTTCCTGGCCCTGGCCGGCCCCGCGCTCGGCCCCGCCGCCGCGCGCGCCGCCGACCTGGTGGGCGAGCTCGAGCGCCCCGGCGCGCTCCGCGAGCTGCTGGCCGTCCTGCGCGCCCCGGCCCCGCGCGGCTGAGCGACCGCTCTCCGCGTGCTCGGCTTCCTCGCCCGCCGCCTCCTCGCGCTGTTCCCGCTGGTGCTGGGCGTGGTGCTGCTGGGCTTCGCCATCGTGCAGCTCGCTCCCGGCGATCCGGTGCAGGTGCTGGTGGGCGACTACCCGGCGCCGCCCGAGTACGTCCGCCAGGTGCGCGAGCGCTTCGGCCTCGACGCGCCCCGCTGGGTCCAGCTCGGCCGCTACGTGGGCCAGGTGGCGCGCGGCAATCTCGGCCACTCCTTCTTCTACGACCAGCCCGTGTGGGACGTGCTGGCGAGCCGCGTCGGCCCCACCCTGCTCCTGATGACCACCGCGCTCGTGCTTGCCGCGGGCGCGGGCGTGCTCCTGGGCGTGGCCTCCGGGCGGCGGCCCGGCTCGGGGGCCGACCACGCGCTGATGCTGCTGGGCCTGGTCGGCTACTCCCTGCCCGTGTTCTGGCTCGGCCAGCTCCTGCTGATCGGCTTCTCGATCCGGCTCGACCTGCTGCCGACCCAGGGCATGCGCACGATCGCGTTCAACCTCTCGCCCGCCGAGCGGATGTGGGACGTGGCGCGGCACCTGGTCCTCCCCGCGGTGACGTTGGCCACCCGCTACGTGGCGCTGAACGTGCGTCTCACCCGCGCGAGCCTGGTGGAGGTGGGCGCGATGGACTATCTCACCACCGCGCGCGCCAAGGGCCTGGCCGAGCGGGTGGTCGTCTACAAGCACGCGCTCCGCAACGCGCTGATCCCGGTGGTGACCGTGATGGGCCTCAACGTGGGCCACCTGGTGGCGGGCGCGGTGCTCACCGAGACCGTCTTCGCGTGGCCGGGGCTCGGCCGCCTCATCTTCGAGGCCATCCTCCACCGCGACTACCCGGTGATGCTGGGCGGCCTCCTGCTCACGAGCGTGTTCGTGGTGATCGGCAACCTGCTGGCCGACCTGGCCTGCGCCCTCATCGACCCGCGCATCCGGCTCGAGGGCCGCACGTGAGCGTCCCCGCCCGTCGCGACGTGCTGCGGCGCCTCCGCCGCCGGCCGGTCGGCCTGCTGGGGGTGGCCGGCTCGCTCTGCTTCGTGCTGGTCGCGGTCATCGGCCCGTGGGTCTCGCCCTACGACCCGCTCGCGCTCCGGCCCGACACCCTGCGCCCGCCCGGCGCCCCCTACTGGTTCGGCACCGACGACGTGGGCCGCGACATCCTGAGCGGGGTGCTCTACGGCGCGCGCGTCTCGCTGCTGGTGGGGCTGCTGAGCGCGCTCGGCGCGGTGGTGATCGGGGTGGCGGTGGGCGTGCTGGCCGGCTACTGGCGCGGCCGGGTGGACGCGGTGCTGATGCGCGCGACCGAGTGGGTGCTGGTCGTCCCGCAGTTCCTCATCGTGCTGGTGGTCGCCGCCATCTTCGGCGCCGACCTGCGCCTGGTGGTGGCGGTGCTGGCCGCGGTCTCCTGGCCCACCACCGCGCGCCTCACCCGCGCCCAGTTCCTGGCTCTCGCCGAGCGCGAGTTCGTCACCGCCGCGCGCGGCCTCGGCGCCTCGGACCCGCGCATCGCGCTCCGCCAGATCCTGCCCAACGCGCTCGCCCCCATCGTGGTGACCGCGTCGCTCCAGATCCCGGCCGCGATCCTGGCCGAGGCGAGCCTGCGCTTCCTCGGCCTCTCCGACCCGAGCCGCCTCTCGTGGGGCGCGATGCTCAACCAGGCGCAGAACTTCCTGCAGCAGTCCTGGTGGATGGCGTTCTTCCCGGGCACCGCGATCTTCCTGACCGTGCTGTCCTTCAACCTGGCCGGCGAGGCCCTGAACGAGGCGCTCGACCCCCGGCGCTGAGGAGTGCGGCGGCGCTCAGTCGTCGTCGTGCAGGATGCGGACGGACGGCGTCTCGAGGTCGTCGAACTGCCCCGCGCGCGCCGCCCACACGAACACCCCGACCGCCGCGCCCGCGAAGAGCAGCGCCACCGGCAGCAGCACGAACATCACGCTCATCGGCGGGCCTCCACCGCGTCGGCCCGGGCGAAGGTGCGCGCCCGGTACGAGCTCAGGATCACGGTCAGCGAGGACAGCGGCATGAGGATCGCCGCCACCAGCGGGTTCAGCACTCCGGTCATGGCCAGGGTCACCCCGACCACATTGTAGGCCAGCGAGAACACCAGGTTCCGGCGGACCACCCGCATCGTCCGCCCGGCGCCCTCGAGCAGCTCGGCGATGCGGCCCACGCCGGGGCGCACCACGAAGACGTCGGCGGCGGTGAGGGCGGCCTCCGCACCGCCCGCCACCGCGATGCCGACGGTGGCGGCCGCGAGCGCGGCCGCGTCGTTGACGCCGTCGCCGACCATCACCACGGGGCCCTCGGCCCCGCCGGCCAGCACCGCCTGGAGCTTGTCCTCGGGCGACACCCCGCCCCGGCAGTCCGGCACGGTCAGGCCGAGCCGCTCGCCTGCCGCGCGCGCGATGCGCGCGTCGTCGCCCGAGAGGATGCCCGGCCGCCAGCCGAGCGCGCGGACCCGGTCGAGCGCTGGGCCCGCGTCGGCGCGCAGCGGATCGCCGAAGCCGGCCGCCGCCACCACCCGGCCGTCCACCGCCACGAGCACCGGGGTGAGCCCCTCGCCGGCCAGCGCGCCCACCGCGCCCGCCAGGGCCGGAGCCAGAGCTGGAGAAGATTCGCCGGCCCGCCCGAGCACGAACTCGGGCGAGCCGACGACGAGGCGCCGCCCATCCGCGAGGGCCTCGATCCCGCCGCCATGCGTCTCCATGATCTCCACGCGGATGCCCGCGGGCGGCTCGCCGAGCGCGCGCAGGAAGGCCCGCGCGAGCGGGTGCGAGGAGTGCGCCTCCGCGGCGGCCACCAGCGGCTTGACGCGCTCGTCGCCGTGCCAGCGCACGAGCGTCGCCCGCCCCTCGGTGAGCGTGCCGGTCTTGTCGAGCCACATCCGCCCGGGACGCGTCAGCTTCTCGAGCACGTCGCCGCCCTTGACCAGGAAGCCGGCCCGCGCGGCCTGCCCGATGGCGGCGCTGACCGCGAGCGGGGTGGCGAGCCCGAGCGCGCACGGGCAGGTGACGATCAGCAGCGCCGCCGCGTGGTCGAGCGCCCGCGAGGGGTCGATGCGCGCCCACAGCGCGAAGGTGATCGCGGCCAGGGTGAGCACCGCCGCCACGAAGTGGCCCGAGATGCGGTCGGCCAGCAGGGCGATCGGCGCCCGGCGGCGCGCGTGCTCCTCCACCAGCGCCATCAGGCGGCCGACCCGCGTGTCGAGCCCGGTCCGCTCCACCCGCACCTCGAGCCGCGAGGCCAGGTTCAGCGTGCCCGCGTGGACGCGGTCGCCCGCGCGCACGCCCAGAGGCGCCGACTCGCCCGACAGCAGCGAGAGGTCGACCGTGGAGCGGCCGGCCGCGATCACCCCGTCGGCCGGCACCAGGTCGCCCGCGCGCACCTCGACGAGGACGCCGGGGGCGAGCGTCTCGAGCGGCACCTCGCGCACCCGCCCGTCCTCGAGGAGCCGCGCCGCGGTCGGGTAGAGCGAGGCGGCCAGCTCGGCGGCGTCCCCCGCCGCGCGCTGCTGCCGCCGCTGCAGGTAGCGGCCCGAGAGCAGCAGGAAGATGAGGGCGGCCACCGAGTCGAAGTAGACGTCGCCGCTGCCCCGCACCGTGTTGACCACGCCGTGGAGGAAGCCGGTCAGGAGGCCGATGCTGATCGGCAGGTCCATGCCGAGGGTGCGGGCCGAGAGCGCGGCCCACGCGCTGCGGAAGAACACCCCGCCGCCCCAGATGAGCGACGGCACGGTCAACAGCAGGCTCGCCCACCGGAAGAACGCGGCGAACTCCGGCTCCATCCCGTCGAGCATGCCGCCGTAGAGCGCGAACGCGATGCCCATCACGTTGGCCGCCACCGCGCCGGCCAGCCCGATGCGCGCGAGCATCGCCCGGTCCTCGCGGCGTCGGGCGGCCTGCGCGGCGAGCCCGCGGCACGGGTGCGGCGTGTAGCCGAGCGAGCCGAGCCGCCGCGCGATGGCCGACAGCGGGACCGTGCGCGGATCCCAGACCACGCGGGCCTGCGAGCGGGGCAGGTCCAGGCGCGCCTCCGCCACGCCCGGCACCAGCCCGGGCAGCTTCTCGACGAGCCAGACGCAGGCGCCGCAGTGCACGCCCTCCAGGTAGAGCTCGGTGGAGAAGAGCCCGCCCGGCTCGGGCCGGCAGGCGCGGCCCTGGAAACCCGGGTCGTCGAGCTCGGAGTAGAGCCGGTCCGCGGCCGGCGCGGGTGCCGGGGCCGCGCCGCCGCGGAGCGCGTAGTAGCGCTCGAGCCCGTGCTCGTGGAGGATGGCCCACACCGCGCGGCAGCCCTCGCAGCAGAACTGGCGCGGGGCGGCCGCGTCCACCGCGGCCGCCGGCACCGCGAGGCCGCAGTGCGCGCACGCGACGGCGCCCGCGGTGGTCGGGGCCAGGATCGGCTCAGTGGTGGGCATGGCTCGCGTGATCGGCCGCGCCCCCGCCAGGGTCCATCGCCCGCGGGTCCGTCGGAAGAAGCCGGCCGCCGACCGCCAGCAGCCCCACCACGATCATCGCGGTCGCGCACGCCACCGGGATGTGCCGGCGCAGCGGGCCGGCCAGGGCCTGCAGCCCCACGCCCACGCTGAGCATGGCCGGGAGCGTGCCGAGCCAGAACACCGCCATCAGCGCGGCGCCGCCCGGCGCGCTGCCGGTGCCCGCCGCGGTGATCAGGAAGGCGTAGAGCCAGCCGCAGGGCAGGAGGCCGGTGGCCAGGCCGACCGCGAGGGCGCGCAGCAGCGGCGGGGCCGCCCCGACCGCGCCGATGGCGCGGCCGGCCAGCGAGCGGAGCGCGCGGGGCGCGCCGAGGCGCACCGTGCGCGCGCCGAGCGCCTCGAGGAGCGTGTGCACGCCCCAGAGCGTGATGAGGACGCCGGAGACGATCGCGGTCGTCCGCTGCACGCCCGTGAGCAGGCCGCCCGTCGCGTCGAGCGCGGCCCCCAGCAGCCCGGCCGCGGCGCCCAGCGCCACGTAGACCGCGAGGCGCCCGCCGTTGTAGGCCAGGTGGCACCACCACGCGGCCCGGCCCCGCAGCGCGGCCGCGCCGCCCGCGTAGAAGGCCACGAAGCCGCCGCACATCCCCGCGCAGTGGGCGCTGCCCAATAGGCTCGCGCCGAGGACGGTCGCGATCAGCGCGGTCATCGGGCCGCGGCCAGGTCCTGGCTGAGCGTGCGCGTGAAGACCTGCTCTCCGCGCGTCACCCGCAGCCGCAGCTCCCAGAGGCCGGGGCGCGCGCGCGTCAGCATCACCGCGTAGGTGCCGTCGGGGCCGGCGGGGGCCAGCGTGAAGCTCGCGATGTCGCGCGCCCGCGCGCTCGGGAACGCCTCGACCACCACCGCCGCGCCGGTCACCGGGCGGCCGTCGCGGTCGGCCACCCGGGCCACGAGCCGGGCGCGCCCGCCGTCGACCGGCTCGAGCCGCATCGACACCTGCCAGCCCAGGTCGACATTGCGGGCCTCCTGGGCCATGGTCCGGTCCCAGTCGACCGCCTTGCGGTAGTAGTCGGGCTCGACCGCGAAGGTGGCGTCGCGGTTGGCCACGATCATGAAGGCGATGTTGGCCGCCGCGCCCCCCACCAGCAGGGCCACGATCGCCACCGGCCAGTACCAGCCCTTAGCGGCCATGGTCCTTCCGGTCGTCGCGGTGCTCGCGATCGTCCTCGTCCTTGTGCTTGTGATCGTCGTGGGCCTCCGGGCCCAGCAGCCGGTAGGGCACCTCCGTGCTCCAGCCGGCGCCGTTGTCGATGCGGAGCCGCACCTCGCGGCGACCATCGTCGAAGGTGGCGCGCGGCGCGGTGACGAAGAACGGAGCGGTCGCGGACTTGCCCGCGTGCACCGGCAGCGGGTTCTCGGGGGCGACGAGCCCGAGCGCGGCGGGGGCGCCGGCCGGGTCGACCAGGTCTACCTGGTACCGCCGGTCCACCGAATCGCGGTTCACGATCTTGACCCGGATCTGGTTCATGACCATGCCCGAGGGCGTCACGGTGAACGGGCTGCCGATGCCGCGCAGGATCGTCACGTCGGCGGGCTCGCGGTGGAGCAGCGCGTAGGCCAGCGCGCCCCACACCACCGCCAGCAGCAGCGGGTAGATGACCACCCGCGGGCGCAGGATCCGGCGCGGCTGGCCGCCGAGCTCGTCGCGCGAGCTGTAGCGGATGAGGCCGCGCGGCCGCCCGATGCCGTCCATGATGGAGTCGCACGCGTCCATGCACTGGGTGCAGTGGATGCACTCCATCTGGAGCCCGTCGCGGATGTCGATGCCGGTGGGGCAGCAGGTGACGCACGCCCCGCAGTCGATGCAGTCGCCGAGCTTGGCGGGCGCGGCCACCACCGCGAGCCGCCCCCCGGGCAGGTGGCCGCGCGGCTCGCCGCGGCGGGCGTCGTAGCCCACGATGAGCGAGCGCCGGTCCAGCAGCACCGACTGGAAGCGCCCGTACGGGCACGCCACCATGCAGATCTGCTCGCGCATCACCCCGAAGTCGAGCATCATCAGCGCGGTGGTGCCCGCCATCACCAGGAACGCCACCGGGTGCTCGAACGGCGACCGGGTCACCCAGTGCGCGAGCGCGCTCACCCCCACGAAGTAGGCCAGGAAGGTGTGGGCCAGGAACATGCTGAGCCCGAGGAACACCGCGTACTTCAGCACGCGCCGGGGATGGTAGGGCCGGGCGTCCAGGGCCTCCTGGGCGCGCGCGGGGCCCTCGATCAGCCGCTCGATGGGCCGGTACAGGAACTCCATGTAGACCGTCTGCGGGCACGCCCAGCCGCACCACACCCGCCCGTAGGTGGCGGTGATCAGGAAGATCGCGAGGAAGAGGCCGACGAGCAGCAGCATCAGCAGCACGCTGTCGGTGGGCAGGAAGGTGGCCCCGAACAGCGTGAACTCGCGGTGGATCACGTCCAGCAGGATGAGCGGGCGGCCGTTCATGCGCAGGTACGGGATCGCGGTGAACAGCGCGATCAGGACCCACGCGAGCGCCCGCCGCCGCTTGAAGAAGCGGCCCGCGAAGAGGCGGGGGCGGAGCCACCGGCGCGTGCCGTCGGGATTGAGCGTCGGGAGCACGCGGCCCTGAGCCTGCGCCGGCAGTGACATGGCGTCCCTACTTGCTCGCCGCGGTTGGCGCTTCCGGCGCGACCTCGCCCTTGCCGTTGACGCCCTGGGGCGGCTTGGGATTCGGCGGGTTGGTCCCGCGCAGCGTGGCCACGTAGGCCGCCATCGCGTCGATCTCGGCGGGCTTCAGCTGGTCCTTCCACGGGATCATGCCCTTCTCGATCACGCCGTCGTTGATGGTCTTGCGGATCGCCACGAGGGTGCTGCCGTGCAGCCAGTAGTCGTCGGTCAGGTTCGGGCCGATGATGCCCTGCCCCTGCGGGCCGTGGCACGGCACGCAGCGGGTCGCGAAGACCTCCTTGGCGGAGGCCATGATCTTGGCGTCCCTGGTGAGCGCGCGCATCGACTCCTCGCTCGGCCCCTCGGTCGCGGCGGGGGCCAGCTTGGCCTGCAGCGCGGCCTGCTCGCCCATCTCCCGCTCGTACTCCGCGATCAGCGAGGGCCCCGGGCCGATCTGATAGTAGCCCCAGTAGCCGAGCGAGAACACGATGGTGGCCACGAAGATCCACGACCACCAGCTCGGCAGGGGGTTGTCGTACTCCTTGATCCCGTCGTAGTCGTGCTCGAGCAGCCGGTCGCGCTCGGTCGGGCTCATGCGCGGCCTCCCGTCGGGTCCGCCGGCCGATCGTCGGCGAGCGGCATCAGGCTGGCCTGCCGGAACGGCTCGCGGTTGCGGGCGAGGAACACGCTCACCACCACCGTGGCGAAGCCCGCCAGCGCGATGACCAGGGCGATCTGGGCAAACAGGTTGAAGTGCATGGCGCTCACGACGTCGGCGAGCTTCATCGCCCGGTCCCCTCCCCGCCCATCGCGGCCGCGGCCGTCGTGGACGACTTCTTGATGTCGGTCCCCAGGCGCTGGAGGTAGGCCACCAGCGCCACCAGCTCCGTCTCCTCCAGCCCGGCCGGCCCGCCCTGCTGGGCGATGGCCGCCGCGATCCGCTTGCCCTGCGCCCGCGCCAGCGTCGCCGCGCCGGTCACCTCCTCGCGCGTGTAGGGCACGCCCAGCGTCGCCTGGGCCGCGACGCCCCGCTCCACCGCCGACCACTTGATCGGGGTGCGCGCGAGCCACGGGTACGCGGGCATGATCGACTGCGGCGTGGTCGAGCGCGGGTCCCCCATGTGCCGCACGTGCCAGAGGTCGGGGTACTTGCCGCCCACCCGCGCCAGGTCCGGCCCGATGCGGCGCGAGCCCCAGAGGAACGGGTGGTCGTAGACGAACTCGCCCGGCTTGCTGTACTCGCCGTAGCGCATCGTCTCCGCCCGGATGGGCCGGATCATCTGCGAGTGGCAGTTGTTGCAGCCCTCGGCCACGTAGACGTCGCGGCCGGCCAGCTCGAGCGGGGTGTAGGGATGCACCGCCTGGATGGTCGGCACGTTGGAGCCGATCAGGAACATCGGCACGATCTCGAAGAGGGAGGCGGTGACCACCGCGACCGCCACCCACACCGAGAAGGTCAGCGGCAGGCCCTCCCAGCGGCGATGCCAGGCCGCGTGCTTGAACCCGCCCGGCTCGGCCTCCGCCGGGAGCGGCCGGAGCGCCGGGGCCTCGTGGACCGACTCCGCGTAGCGCGCGGGGCCGCGGCGCCAGGTCATCAGCGCGTTGACCCCGCAGAGGACCATGCCCGCGATGTAGAGCACGCCGCCCACCACGCGCACCCAGTACATCGGGAGCAGCCGCACCGTGGTCTCGATGAAGTCGGGGTAGGCGAGCCGCCCGGTCTCGTCGAAGGCCCGCCACATGAGGCCCTGGGTGAGGCCGGCCGCGTAGATCGCGACGATGTAGAGCAGGATGCCCACGGTGGCGATCCAGAAGTGCAGCTCGGCGAGCCGCTTGCTCCACAGCTCGGCCTGGAAGAGCCGTGGCAGCAGCCAGTAGACCATCCCGAACACCATGAAGCCGACCCAGCCCAGCGCGCCCGCGTGGACGTGGGCGATGGTCCAGTCGGTGTAGTGGGAGAGCGCGTTCACGCCCTTGATCGAGAGCAGCGGGCCCTCGAACGTCGACATGCCGTAGAAGGTGACCGCGACCACGAAGAACTTCAGCACCGGATCCTCGGTCACCTTGTGCCAGGCCCCGCGCAGGGTGAGCAGGCCGTTGACCATGCCGCCCCAGGAGGGCATCCACAGCATCACCGAGAAGAGCATGCCGAGGGTGGAGGCCCACGCGGGCAGCGCGGTGTAGTGGAGGTGGTGGGGCCCGGCCCAGATGTAGATGAACACCAGCGTCCAGAAGTGCAGGATCGAGAGGCGATAGGAGAAGATCGGCCGGTCCGCCGCCTTGGGCAGGAAGTAGTACATCATCCCGAGGAACGGGGTGGTCAGGAAGAAGGCCACCGCGTTGTGCCCGTACCACCACTGCATGAACGCGTCCTGCACCCCCGCGTAGATCGAGTAGCTCTTGAAGGGCCCCGCCACCACCACCAGGTTGTTGAAGATGTGCAGCACCGCGATGGCCACCAGGGTGGCGATGTAGAACCAGATCGCCACGTAAAGGTGCCGCTCGCGCCGCCGCACGATGGTGCCGAACACGTTCACCGAGAACACCACCCACACCAGCGCGATCGCGATGTCGATGGGCCACTCGAGCTCGGCGTACTCCTTGGACTGGGTGATCCCGAGCGGCAGGGTGAGGGCCGCCGCGACGATGATGGCTTGCCAGCCCCAGAAGTGCAGCCGGCTCAGCCCGTCGCTCCACATCCGGGCCTTGAGCAGGCGCTGGGTCGAGTAGTAGACGCCGGTGAAGATCGCGTTGCCCGCGAAGGCGAAGATGACCGCGTTGGTGTGCAGCGGGCGCAGCCGCCCGAAGCTGATCCACGGCAGCCCGAGATTGAAGACCGGGTTGGCGAGCTCCAGCGCGATCACGATGCCCACCAGCATCCCCACCAGCCCCCAGACGAGCGTCGCGAGCAGGAACAGCCTCACCACCGCGTCGTCGTACACGAACTGCTCCATCCGCTCGTTGCGCCCCACCGAGCCCGCCACCGTCGCTGTCGTCACGCCGCCGTCTCCTTGACAGGATTCACGTGTTGGGACCACCGCACCGCGAGGAGGGAGCGAGCAAGCCGGGTGCCAGTGGAGGAGGCGGCCCCGCGTGGGCCACAAGTGCGTATGGTCATTGAGACATTCTCGCGGGGCGAGAGCGGCCGCGGGGACGGTCCGCGCCGCGGTGAGGCGGCGCCGCCTCGACCACCGGGGAGGCGATGTCCCAGCCGGAGGACGAGGAGATCGGGCGCCGGGGTCAGGCCCCGAGGCGCGGGCGGATCACCCGCTCGAAGGCGGAGACCTCGGCCTCCGGCATCGCGTAGCCACCGGCCAGGTCGTGGGCCGGGAAGAGGAACACCTCCTCGACTCCCGCCTCCTCTCGAGCCCGCAGCAGCCGCTCCGCGCAGCGCTCCGGTGGGCCGAAGAGCCCGAACGCGTCCGCGATGCCGCGTGCCCGGGCCTCGGGGATCGCGGCGGGATCGAGCGGCTCCGGCAGCGCCAGGCCCGCCTCGGCGAGCCAGCGGAGGTTCGAGGCGCTCGGGTACGCGAGGAAGGGCTGCCCCGGCGCGAACCAGCTCCGCACCCACCGCGCGCCGACGTCGGCGCCGGCGCCCAGGCCGAGGGTGACCACGAAGACCACCGGGAAGCCCTCGAGCGACCGGCCGGCGCGCCGCGCGCCCTCGACCAGGTGGCGCCGCGCCGCGCCGATCGCCGCCGCGTCGAGGCCCACCATCAGGAACGCGCCGTCGGCGACCTCGCCGGCCAGCTCGATCATGCGCGGCCCCGCCGCGAGCAGGAACACCGGCGTGGGCACCACGCTGCGATTGCGAAGGCGCGTCTCCGCCGGCCCGAAGCCGACCGCCTCGCCCGCCAGCAGCCGCCGCACGTCGCGCACCGCCTCGCGCATCATGGCGACGGTGGCGCGCGGCCGGCCCACGCTGCGCGTCGAGATGAAGCCCGGCGCCACCGTGAGGCGGACCCGGCCCGGCGCGAGCTCCTCCAGGCCGTGCGCAAGCGAGGCGAGCAGGAGCGGATGCCGCACGACCGGGCTCGAGGTGACCGGGAACAGGCGGAGCCGCCGCGTCGCGCGCGCGGCCAGCGCCAGGGCGAGGTAGGCGTCGCGGCCGCTCGACGGGTGATCGTGGATGCCGACGCCGTCGAGGCCCGCCGCCTCGCAGCGCGCGGCGAACGCGGCGAGCTCGGGCAGCGGCCGGCCCACCGGCACCCGCAGGTTGACGATCACGCGATCAGAGCGACCCCAGTCGCAGCGCCCAGGGTGCGATCCGGCTGATGCGGAGGAGATCGCGGTGCGTCCACGGATCCTCCGCCAGCCGGGAGCGAACCTCGTCGGCGGTCGCGGCCCTCACCACCGGCAGCACGTCGGGGGAGCCGTCCAGCGGACCGCCGAGGATCACGAAGCCCTCCTTCGCGAGGGCGTTCATGAACGACGCATGGCCCGCCCAGTCCGCCTGGCTCTCCAGTGGTCGGCCGTCCTGCCAGGCCGGGCCGCGAGTCCGGATCACCGCGAACAACTGCCGCATCGTGGCCTACCTGGATTCCTGATAGCGCTCGGGAGCGTATCGAGCGGCCAGCAGGCCGGTGGCCTCCTCGACCTTGATGCTCTGCACCAGGACGCCTTCCTGCCCGTAGGGCAGGTACGCCTGGCACCGGCCCGACGGCGTGATGAGGCTCGTCGCCGACTCCTGGAAGCGCACGCCGTAGTTGACGCTGGCAAAGTAGATCGCGTTCTCGATGCTGCGCATCATCATCGCCTTCTCGTAGTACGGTCCCCCGGCCGCGCCCCACTGCGTGGGACGTACCCCTTCCCGATCGCTCCCGGTGAGCTGGGGATGAAAGACGATCTTCGCGCCCCGTACCGCCGCCCAGCGCACCGTCTCGGGATACCGCCAGCCCTCGTGGCAAATGGCCACTCCGAACCGGGTCCCGTTGACCTCGAAGAGGCGCCGGGTGGTCCCGGGCACGTAGAACCGATCCTCGCTCGGATCCAGCTGGTTCTTGGTCTGGTATCCCTGCACGTGGCCGCGGGCGTCGATGACCACGGCGGCGATCTGCCGGCCCGCCTCGGTGAGCCTCTCCATGCCCACGATGGTGGCCACCGCGTACGTCCTCGCCCACTGCCCCACCACCTCGAGCACCCGCTCCTGCTGCGCCCGGTCGAAGGGGAATACCTCGAAATCCTGGCCCCGCAGGCCCGGGAGGTAGGCTTCCGGGAAGCACACGATCTCCGCCCCCTGGGCCGACGCCTCGGACATCAGCCGCTTCATGCGGTCCAGGCCGTCATCGAGGCTCGCGGCGATACCGGGCGACGCCAGGCCGACGATCATGACGCCACATTATAGCCGCACGCCGCGGGCCGGGGCGCCTCACGAGCGGCGGCGCAGGAAGACGTGGGTCGCGCGCTCGCCCGACACGTGGCGCGCGCACTCATAGCCCAGGGCGCGCATGTCGATGCCGCCCAGGAGATGCTCCCCCGCCCCGAGCAAGACCGGCCGGATGGCCAGATGCAACTCGTCGATCAGGCCGGCGGTCAGATACTGCCGGATCGTGGATACGCCGCCCCCGAGGCGCACGTCGCGCCCGCCCGCGGCGGCTCGCGCCTGCTCCAGCGCGGCGTGAATGCCGTCCGTGACGAACCGGAACTCCGTACCGCCGGCCATGGCGAGCGGCGGGCGCGCGTGATGGGTCAACACGAAGACCGGCGTGTGATACGGCGGCTCCTCGCCCCACCAGCCCTTCCAGCTGTCGTCCGGCCACGGGCCCCGGACGGGCCCGAACATGTTCCGCCCGAGGATCCAGGCCCCGAACCCGCTGAAGCCCAGCTCCGCCATGTCGTTGTCGATACCGGTCTCGCCGTCCGCGTGTCCGTGCATCCGCCGCCACACGCGGGTGTGAAAGAAGCACTCCATGAGCTCGGGGCCGTTGATGCCGAGGGGATTCTGCAGATCCTGGCCCGGCCCGGCCCCGTAGCCGTCGATGGACATCGCGAAGCTCTGGACGCGGAGTCTCGACACGTGCCCATCTTGCCACGGTCGCGGTGAGTCGGCTTGACGCTATTGGCCTCGCAGGGCAGGATTACCGCCATGCCAGTGACCATCGCCGCCGAGCGCCCCGACACCGCCGACGCCCTGCTTCTGATCGACGAGCTGCAGACCCACCTGGAGTCGTTCTACCCGCCGGAGAGCCGGCACGGGTTCAGCGTGGAGCGATTGATCAAGGAGGGCGTGGCCTTCTTCGTGTTGCGGGTCGACGGCGCGCCGGCGGGCTGCGGCGGGATCAAGCTCTTTGGCCGCGAGTACGGCGAGCTGAAGCGCATGTATGTCCGGCCCGAGTTCCGCGGCCGCAAGTACGGCGAGCTGCTCGTCGAGCACCTCGCCGAGCATGCCCGGGCGAACGGCGTCACGCTCCTGCGCCTCGAGACCGGCATCCACCAGCAGGCCGCGATCCGGCTGTACGAGCGCCTCGGCTTCCGGCGCATCCCGCCGTTCGGGCCCTACACGGACGATCCGGTGAGCCGCTGCTACGAGAGGGCCTGACGCGGCCCCACGGTCAGAACGGCTCGTAGACGAGGTACCAGGGCCCCGCGATGTGCGCGTAGCGGGCGCCGGTCGGCCGCGAGCGCGGCCGGTAGGCGAGGCCGCACTGGTCCACGACCCCGCAGTCGGCGGTCAGGAACCGCACCTCGTCGGGCGACATCACCGTGGCGTAGGTCGCGCGGAACAGCCCGACTCGCAGCCGCTCGGCGCGGCCCGGGCCCGCGGCCAGCCCCTCCGCGGCCCGGGTGAGCGCCCGCTCGCTCGCGAGGAAGCGCGCGCGGAAAGAGCGGGTTGATCGGGCTCTGGCTCGAGAGATAGATCGCGACCAGCGCCGCGCCGAGGACCGGGAACGAGGCCCAGAGGGCGAGGAGCCCATACCGGCGGCGCCACGACCCGCCCGCGGCGCTCCACGGGATCGCCCACACGACGGCCAGGAGGCACGCGCTCGGAACGATCAGCGCGACGTCGAGGAACCCGACGCCCGCGTCGCTCGCCGCGACGATCGCGTAGACCTCCCACCCGACGGTCGCGGCCACGAGCAGCGCCCTCCACATGGATCCGCCCCGCGGCCCACTCAGCCGAGCGGCCCGAGGAGCAGGACGAGGGGCGAGGTCAGGATGAGGGTCGAGAGGATCCAGAGGCCCGCGGGCTTGCCTTGCACGCGGAGGCGCAGGGCGACGCCGACCGTGACGAAGGCACCCGCGGCCGAGACGAGCGCGACGCCCACCGCGAGGAGCCCGCGGTTGACGCAGCCGAACAGCAGCACCGGCGTGAAGTAGAGCGCGATCAGGGCGGCCGGGGCGAGGGCCGGCAGGGCCACGTGCTTGACGAGAGGGTTGTCCATGGCGCCCTTCCAGTCTGGCACGGGTCGAATTTTCCGCGGCGGCCGGCCGGCCGCCAGGTCACGCGGTGGCGCCGGCCTCCACGGTGGGCTCGTAGTGGGTGGCGTCCGGGAAGCCGATGGGGCGCACCGCGGGAAGGGTGACGCCGGCCTCGCGATACGCGGTGACGAAGGCGGACACGGTCCGGAAGTCGCCGATGCCGCCGAGCGCGGCCACGAGACGGTCGGGGACCGACTCCGGCTTCGGCGCCCGGTCGTAGGCCGCGATCTCCGGCCCGAAGCCGCTCTGCTCGAGCATGGCGCGGTAGAACGGCAGGGCGAGGTAGCGCGTGAGCTCGGTCCGGAACACCGCGGTGGCGGCGGGGCGATCGGCGGTGAGCGCGGCCGGCACCGCGGCCACGATCTCGAAGCCCTGGAGCGACTTGCCCGCGCGCTCGCGCCCGCGGCGGATGGCGGGCAGCGCCTGCTCGCGCACGTACGCGGGCGCGGCCAGCCACAGCACCACCCCGTCGGCGATCTCGCCGGCCAGCTCGAGCATGCGCGGGGCCAGCCCGCCCAGCAGGATCGGCGGGGCCGCCGGAACGCGCGGCAGGCCGCTCTGCCAGCTCACGCGGTAGCGCGCGCCCTGGTGCTGCACCTTGCCGGTGAGCGCGGCCCGCAGCACCGTCACGTACTCGCGGGTGACCTCGAGAGGACGGCCCATGTCGAGCCCGAGCGCGGCCTCCATCATGGGCTTGTGGCTCACCCCGATGCCGAGCCGCAGGCGGCCGCCGCTCACGTCGGACAGGGTGAGCGCCTCCTGGGCGAGGAGGACCGGATGGCGCGGGTAGATCGGGATGACCCCGCTGCCGAGGCCCGCGTGCGGGGCGACCTGGCCGTAGGCCGCGAGCACCTGTAGCGCGTCGCGGCCGATCCCGTGCGTCACCCAGAGGCTCTCGTAGCCGAGGGTGTCGGCGCGCCGGGCGAGGGCCAGCGCGGGGGCCAGCTCGGCGCCGGGGCTCAGGAAGAGCGCGGTGCGCGCCATGGACCGGCTAGGCTCCCACCCTCACGCCCACCGCGGCGAGCTGAGCGCGCAGGTCGTGGCCCTGATCCACCCGGTGGAGCACCGCCTGCATGCCCACCTCGCGCGCGGCCTCGACGTTCTGGTCCCAGTCGTCCACGAACACGCACGCGGGGGGCTCCACGCCCAGGCGCTCCGCGGCGAGCTGGAAGATCCGGGCCGCGGGCTTCGCCACCCCGACCTCGGCCGAGACCACGATGTCGTCGAACAGATGGTGCAGGGCCAGCTCGCCCTCCAGGCGGCCGCGCAGCGAGACGTCCGCGTTGCTCAGGATCGAGCAGCGATAGGCCGGGCGCAGCGCGCGCACCACCGCGATGTTGAGGTCGATGGGGGCCTGCGCCTTGCGCCACTCCTCGTGGAGCCGGGGCAGCGGGCGGCCGGCCCGTCGCTCGAGCTCGCGGTGCGCGCCGTCGGCCCAGGCGGCCGGGTCGCCGATCCCGCACTCGATGCCGGCCCACGCGGGCGAGCGGTAGAGCGTCTGGAAGACCGAGGAGCGCGGCAGGCCGTGGACGCGGTCCAGCTCCCGGGCCACGTCCCAGCGCATGTCCCACAGGACGCCGCCGAAGTCGAAGACGACGGCGCGCGGGCTAGTAGCGGGGGCCACGCGGGTTCTGCTGGACCTTGGGCGCCGGCTCGCGGTCGCTCGTGAGGGGCACCCAGCCGCGCTGCTTCATGCACTGCTCGTCGAGCACCTTGTCCTTGCTGGTGCACGCGTCGCGATCGCGCTTGAACTCGTCCACCGTGTAGTTCACGTTCGGCTTGTACCACTGCCGATCCCGATCGGAGCTGCAGCCGATCAAGAGAGTGGATGCGACGACGAGGAGGAGGCCCCACTGCCGGATCACGGCGGTCATGATACCATGCCGCCCACAGCGATGCTCCCGACCACCATCGCCGGCAGTCTCCCCAAGCCCGAGTGGCTCGCGCCCCCGAACGTGCTGTGGGCGCCCTGGCGCCTCGAGGGCCGGGCGCTCGAGGAGGGCAAGCGGGACGCGGTGCTCCTGGCCCTGCGCGACCAGGAGCAGGCCGGCATCGACATCGTGACCGACGGCGAGCAGACCCGGCGCCACTTCGTGTGGGGCTTCGTCGAGCAGCTCGACGGCATCGATTTCTCGAAGATGGTCACGATCGGCATCCGCGCCGACCGCTACCAGGCGACGGTCCCCACCGTCACCGCCCCGGTGAGCCGACGCGGCTCCATCCACGGCGAGGACGTCCGGTGGGCGCGGGCGAACACCACGCGGCGCCTCAAGCTCACGATCCCGGGGCCGATGACCATCGTGGACACGATCCACGACGCCCACTACGGCAGCCGGGCCCGGCTCGCGATGGACCTGGCCCGCCTCATCAACGAGGAGGCGCGGGAGCTGGAGGCGCTCGGGCTCGACATGCTGCAGCTGGACGAGCCCGCCTTCAACGTCTACATGGACGAGGTGCGCGACTGGGGCGTGGCCGCCCTCGACCGCGCGGTCGAGGGCCTGCGCTGCCGGACCGCGGTGCACATCTGCTACGGCTACGGCATCAAGGCCAACACCGACTGGAAGCAGACCCTGGGCGGCGAGTGGCGGCAGTACGAGCAGACCTTCCCGCTCCTGGCCCGGAGCCTCGTCGGCGGGGTCTCGCTCGAGTGCGCCGGCTCGCGGGTGCCCATCTCCCTGATCGGTCTGCTCGGCGACAAGGACGTCCTGGTCGGCGCGGTCGACGTGGCCACCGACCGCGTCGAGACGCCCGAGGAGGTGGCCGCGGTGATCCGCTCCGCGATGCGGCACGTGCCCGCCTCCCGCATCTACCCCTGCACCAACTGCGGGATGGTGCCGCTCTCGCGCGAGGTGGCGCGCGGCAAGCTGCGGGCCCTCGGCGCCGGGGCCGCGATCGTGCGGGGCGAGCTCGTCGGCTGACCTCCGTCCGATGACCCAGGAGATGATCGCGTACTACGCCCGCCGCGCGGCGGAGTACGAGCGGGTCTACACGAGCCCACGCTGGCAGGACGACCTGGCCGTGCTCCGGCCGCGCGTGACCGACGTCTTCGCGGGCCGCCGGGTCTTCGAGATCGCGTGCGGGCCCGGCTACTGGACCCACGTCGCGGCCGAGCGCGCCCGCGCCGTCCACGCCACCGACGTCAACGACGACACCCTCGCGCTCGCGCGGGCCAAGACCTACGCGGCCCCGGTCTCGTTCGAGCGCCGCGACGCCTACGCCCCCGCGGACACGCCCGAGCGCTTCGACGCGGGCCTGGCCGGCCTGTGGCTGTCGCACGTCGACCTCGCCCGGATGGACGCTTTCCTGCGCGCCTTCCACTCCCATCTCGAGCCGGGCGCGGCGGTGCTGATGTTCGACGAGCGTGCGACCGAGGAGCGCCCGAACCCGCCGGCCAGCCGCGTCGACGAGGCCGGCAACCGCTACGAGATGCGGCGCCTCCAGGACGGCGAGCGCTTCGAGATCGTCAAGAACCTGTTCGATCGCAGCCGCCTGGAGGGGCTGATCCGCCCGCACGCCACCGGCTTCTCGTACCGGGAGCTGCGGTACTTCTGGCTGCTCGAGTACGCGGTGGCCTAGCGCGGCGGCGCACCTCGACCAGCGTGTCGGAGGCCCCGTTGATCACCGCGGCGTGCTCGGTGAAGCCCGGCGTCGCGAGGTGAGCGGCGGGCCTCAGCCGCGGCGGGCCGCCTCGATGGCCGCGGCCAGGCGCTCCATCCCTCGACGCGCGGCCTCGGGGTGCACCGCCGCGAACCCCAGCACCAGGGCCTCGGCCGGCTTCGTGCGCCCCACGAAGTAGGCCGCGAGCGGCGTGGCCTCCACGCCCCGCGCCGCCGCCTCGCGCGACACGCGCCCCGCGCCGACGCCGGTGAGGTCGGCGATCGCATGCAGGCCGGTCCGGGTTGGCCGCACGTGCAGGGCGCCGCGGCAGAGCCGCAGGGCGGCCGCGGTCATCGCCTCCAGCCGCTCGCGGTACGCCACGCGCATGCGGCGCAGGTGGCGGGCGAAGTGCCCTTCGCCGATGAAGTCCGCGAGCACGGCCTGGTCGAGCACCGGCGGATGCTGGTCCGCCACGGCGCGCGCCGCGACCAGGCCGTCCTGCAGGTCGGGCGGTACGATCAGGAAGCCGAGCCGGAGCGCCGGGAACAGCGTCTTGCTGAAGCTGCCGACGTAGATCACGCGGCCGTCGACGTCGAGCCCGTGCAGGCACGGGACGGGCCGGATCCCATAGCGGAACTCGCTGTCGTAGTCGTCCTCGACCACCCACGCCCGCGCCCCGCTGGCCCACCGGAGCAGCGCCAGCCGACGCGGCAGGCTCATCGGCACGCCCAGTGGATACTGGTGGGAAGGCGTCACATACGCCAGGCGCGCGGCGGGGGCGAGGCGGGTCCCCCGCGCCACGTCGAGCCCCTCGCCGTCCACCCGGATCGGCACGAGCCGCGCGCCCGCGCCCAGCAGCGCGCTGCGCGCACCCGGATAGCCCGGCTCCTCCATCCAGACCCGGTCGCCCGGATCCAGCAGAACGCGGGTGATCAGCTCGAGGCCCTGCTGGGCGCCGGCCACCACCAGGATCTGGTCGGCGTCGCAGCGGGTGCCGCGCGCGGTCTGCACGTGCTCGGCGATCGCCTCGCGCAGCGCCCGCAGGCCCGCCGGCTCGCCGTAGTCGAGCTGGGTCGCGGTGACGGCGCGGAGCCGCCGGCTCGCGAGCCGCCACCACTGGGCGACCGGGAAGAGGTCCACACCCGGTGTCCCGATGCGGAACGGCCGCGGCGGGCCGTCGAGCCGGTGCGCGCCCTGGGGCGCGGCCACCAGCGCGGCGCCCCGCCGGGACAGCGTGGGGTGCTGCAGTCGCCGGGCCGGCCGGCCGACCCGGCGGGGCAGGCTCTCGTCCGGCAGCTCCTCCGCGACGAAGGTGCCGGAGCCCCGACGCGCGGTGAGATAGCCCTCCGCGAGGAGCTGCTGCACCGCGAGCAGCGTGGTCGTCCGCGACACGCCGAGGTCGTCGGCCAGGGCCCGAGAGGACGGCAGCCGGGTGCCTGGCCGCATGACCCCATCCAGGATGGCCCGCTGCACGCTCGCGCGGATCTGCCGCTGCAGGCCCCCGCGATCGCGGGGGTCGAGGCGGATCAGCACGCTCGCGGGGCGCCGGAGACTGGCCATACGCAGATCGGCCCAGGTAGCCACCGCGATGATACCAGTTCCGATCGGGACGAGTGGCCGTATGTCTTCGCGGCGAAGTGGCTCTTCCGGATCGGCGGGACCGGGCCGAGACTGCCGGCATGGACACGAGTCCGAGGAGGTCCGCGATGACCGACGTGGAGCGAGACGGCTCCCACGATTTCGACTTCCAGACCGGCCGCTGGCGCATCCACAACCGGCGTCTGAAGGAGCGCCTGAAGGGCTGTACGGAGTGGGAGGAGTTCGACGCGACCCAGGAGGCGCGCCTCCTGCCCGGAGGGCTCGGGAACATCGATGACTTCGTCACCGAGCACTGGACGGGCTTCGTCGGGATGTCCCTGCGTCTCTACAACCCGCGCACCCGGAAGTGGAGCATCTACTGGGCCAGCAACCGGATCGACGAGCTCGAGCCGCCCGTCGTCGGGTCCTTCGACGCCCAGGGAGTCGGCGTCTTCGAGGGCCGCCAGGAGCTGGAGGGGCGCCCGATTCTCGTCCGGTTCACCTGGTCCCGCATCTCGAAGACCGGCGCGCGATGGGAGCAGGCGTTCTCCCCCGACGATGGCAAGACCTGGGAGAAGAACTGGATCATGACCATGTCCCGCGTGGACCCGGGCGCGGCCTGATGGACCTCGACTGCGCGGTCGTGGAGCTGCGCCAGTACACGCTGCGGCCGGGCGGGCGCGACACCCTGGTGCGCGTGTTCGAGGAGCACTTCCTCGAGGGCCAGGAGCGCTACGGCATGCGCATCCTCGGCCAGTTCCGCGACCGCGGGGATCCGGACCGCTTCGTCTGGATCCGCGCCTTCCCCGACATGGGGGCGCGCACCCGGGCGATCGAAGGGTTCTACTCGGGCCCGGAGTGGGCGGAGCACGGGCCGACCGCGAATGCCACGATGATCGACCACACCAACGTGCTCTTGCTGAAGCCGGCCGCGCCGCACCTCGGGTTCCGGTTCGACCCGCGGCTTCGCCCGCCGCCGGAGGCCGCCGAGGCCCCGGGCGGCCTCGTCGTCGTCACCATCTCGCACCTCGCGGTTCCCGCCGAGCCCGCCCTTCTCCGGTCGCTCTGCGACGAGAGCGAGCCGGGCACGCTCCTGGCCCGCCTGGTCACGGAACCGGCCCGGAACCCGGTGGCGCGCCTGCCCGTCCGCGAGGACGCCAACGTGTTCGTGACGCTCCGCTCTCGCTCGAGCATCGAGGGCTACTTGCCCGCGCCCGCCGACCCCGCGGGCGTGTCCCGCCGGGAGTCCCTGTTGCTGGAGCCGACCCGACGCTCCTTCCTCCGCCACCGGCCCTAGGGCCCGGCGCGGCCCTTCGTGGCGAACTGGCGCTCGTAGAGGCGGCCCAGCTCCTCGAGCGTGGTGGCCTGGCCGGGGGCCTTGTCCGGGCGGACCCGCGCGATGCGGGCGAAGCGCAGCGCGAAGCCGGACGGGTACGTCGGGCTCTTCTGGATCTCGTTGTAGTCCACCTCCACCACGACCTCCGGCCGCACCCGTACCGTGTAGCCGTCGTCCGCGGTGGCGAGCGCGCGCAGCCGCTCGGTCATCTCGGTGAACTCGCGGTCGGTGAGCCCCTTGAAGGTCTTGCCCACCTCCGCCCAGCCGTCCCCGTCGCGCACCGCCAGGTGATAGTTGGAGAGCCAGCCCACGCGGCGCCCGGAGCCGCGGTCGGCGGCGACGATCACGCAGTCCACCGTCAGCGCGGCCTTCAGCTTGAGCCACTTCTTGCCCCGGCCGCCCGGCTCGTAGGGGCTCGCCGGGTCCTTGGCCATCAGGCCCTCGTGGCCGGCGGCGAGCGCCCGGGCCATGAGCGCCGCGCCGTCCTCCGCCCGGGCGATCAGGGCCTGCTCGGCCAGCCAGCGGCCGCCGGTCACGCGCTCGAGGATCTCCCAGCGGCGCGCGTAGGGCTCGTCGAGGCACGGCCGGCCGTCCGCCATCAGGCAGTCGAAGAGGTGCAGGGTGAGCGGCAGCGCGCCCGCCGCGGCCTCGACGCCGCGCACCCGGCGGAAGCGGCGCATCAGCTCCTGGAAGGGCAGCGGGCGACCCGCGGCGTCGAGGGCGACCACCTCGCCGTCCAGGATGAGCGGCGCGCCGGTGAGATCGCGCCGGGCGATGGCCACGATGTCGGGCAGGCTGCGGGTGACGTCGGACATGCGGCGGCTCCAGATCGCCACCCGATCGCCGTCGCGGTGGAGCTGGATGCGCGCGCCGTCGTACTTGTACTCCATCGCGGAGGTGCCCCCGTGGGCGGCCAGCGCCTCGGCCGGGTCGACCGCGATCTCGGCCAGCATCGGTAGCAGCGGCACGAAGACGCGGGGCTCGGCCGCGGCCAGCGCCTCCGCGCCCTGGCCCAGCGCGAGGGCGGCCACCGCGGTGAGATCGCCGGTGACCAGCGCGGCGCGACGCACCAGCGGAGGCGGCGCGCCCGCCGCCTCGGCGATCGCCTCGAGCACGAGCCCCTCCGAGAGGCCCATGCGCATCTCGCCGTAGATGATGCGCTGGAGCAGGTCGCGCTCGGCCTCCGAGGCCCGCGCGACCAGCTCGCCGAGCCGCGCGTCGCGGAGGCGCCGGGCGCCCGGCCCCGCGGCCTCGGCCACGGCCCCGAAGGCCTGCGCCACGTCCGCCAGGGTCAGCGGCGGCGTGGCCGGGCCCGCGGGCGCCGGGAGGCCGCGCACGTTGAGCACGCGCGGGTCCGAGGTCGGGAACGCGCGCCCGCTCAGGTAGGTGACCGCGCGCGCGAGGTCGTCGAGCGGCAGCGCGCGCAGGTACTCCGCGACGAGCCGGCGCTTCTCGAGCCGTCCCCCGCTCGCGGCGACGCGGGCGCGAAGGTCGGCCAGGCCGGCAAGGAGCGCCACGGGACCGGTCTCCTCCCTAGAGGATCAGCAGGAGCCAGCCCACGAGCAGGGTCAGCACCGTGATCGGCACGCCCACCCGGCTGTACTCGAGGAATCCGACCTGGACCCCCGCCCCCCGCGCCTGCTCGACCACGATGAGGTTCGCCACCGAGCCGAGGATCGTGAGGTTCCCCGCGAGGGTCGAGGCCATCGCGAGCAGCAGCCACGCGCGCGCGGGCTCGCCGAAGGTCGGGATCACGGCCTTGAACAGCAGCACCGCCGGCACGTTGGAGACCAGGTTCGACAGCACCGCGGTCACCACGGTCAGCACCGCCGGCCGGTAGAGGCCAATCGCGGCGGCCCCGCCGAGGATCTCGCCGGCCAGCCCCGAAGCCTCGACGCCGCCGATCACCACGAAGAGCCCGGTGAAGAGCACGAGGAGCCCCCAGTCGATCTCGCGGTAGACCTTGTCGGGATTCACCCGCCGCGTGAGGAGACAGTACGCCGCGCCGCCGATGGCCACCAGCGCGATCGGCACCCCGCCGAGGAACGCGACCAGCATCACCGACACCGCGGCCACGGTCTTGATCATCAGCGCGCGGTGCACCGCTCCCCGCTCGTCGAGCGGC
>Ga0070694_100000191_pt1 | contig 32126 bp, 15 predicted proteins | sample KBSK1251metaG_FD_65470 | JGI IMG/M metagenome (GOLD analysis project Ga0070694, IMG submission 65470) | Corn, switchgrass and miscanthus rhizosphere microbial communities from Kellogg Biological Station, Michigan, USA - KBS K1-25-1 metaG | ecosystem: Host-associated > Plants > Roots >...
GCTTACCGACAATGCAGACGCTTACCGGCTCTATCTGCTGGGCCGTTACCATTTCAATAAACTGACACCTGACGGAGTAGAGAAAGGACTCGAACATTTTCGCCAGGCCATTGAAAAGGACCCTGATTACGCGTTGGCTTACGCCGGATTGGCTGATTGCCATAACTACTTAATGAACAGGGAAGAGGCCAGGAAGGCCGTCAGCAAGGCTTTGGAGCTGGACGAAGAGTTGGGTGAAGCTCACGCGACCTTCGGTTTTTCGAGGTTTCTTTATGATTGGGATTTTGCCGGCGCTGAAAGTGAGTTCAAGAGAGCGGTGGCCCTTAGCCCTAATTACGCTGAAGCTCATCACTGGTATGCCATCTACCTGGCGAATCTTGGCCGGCACGAGGAGTCGTTCCGCGAAGCTGAACTGGCTGTCGAGCGCGACCCGCTCTCGCTTTTGATGAACATGACGGCCGCCTTGAATTTTTATCTGGCGCGCAAATACGAGGAGGCTATTTCACAGCTTCATAAAGTGATCGAAATTGAGGCCAACTTTCCGGCCGCCCACAGCGTCCTCGGTTGCGTTTATGCGCAAATGCAAATGTACCGGGAGGCCCTCGCGGAATATGACAAGGTTCTGGATCTCTTAAAAGAGGTACCGGCCGTGGAGAATTCAGTTAAGGTGATGAAGGCTCAGGCTTATGGCCGGTGGGGGAAAAGCAACCAGGCTTTGAAATTACTCGGCGAGGTTGACGCAGGCCTGGTATCGCCTTACTCAGTCGCCGGTGTCCACGCCGCGCTGCGAGATCGCGACAAAGCATTTGAAGCGCTCGAAAAAGCATTAACACAACACGACATGCAGTTAGTCAGTCTGAAGGTTGATCCAACACTTGACGGTTTGCGAAACGATCCGCGGTTTGCACAGCTCATCAGCCGCGTCGGATTGCCCTGCTGCGGTACTAGCGCAATGTGATTGTGGCACGCGCATCTTGCGCGTGATTCACGGGCGGGACGCCCGTGCCACTTCGCCAAACTGCACCACTAATTCCGGATGGCTCTGCCACGCCGATGCGCGGCAAGTCTCCGACTTGCCGTCAATCGCCTTCCTTCGTTTTCGGGTCTCTGACCCGCGGTCATAGACCGCTAGATTTTGGGAGGGCCTTTCGGCAAGTCGAAGACTTGCCGCGCATCGGAGCGGCAGAGCCATTCCCCGGCAGTGTGGGTCATAGAGCGTTCCGGTGTTGGTAGTTTGAAACACAAGGGATCCACCCGGTCGCTATCGCTCCCGGTACTGACCTCATAAGCCGGGTGTCTGATGACCCAGTCGCTACTTGTTCAGACTCAAAATTGGCAGTTCGCAGCCAAGGGTCTACAATGCCTGAGCCTTCCATACTTCGAGCTCTAAACGAGGATGAACGGGCTCGAGTCCCCCGGAAACTGACTATGACCACCCCCCGACGCTCACAGGAAATAGATCGCATCGTCTCATCGGCGCTCGAGCGCGAGCGGGCCGAGCGCGCGGCGTTTCTGGATGAGATCTGCGGAGGCGATGAGCAGTTGCGGAAAGAAGTTGAGTCACTCCTGGCGCTCAACCGGCCCGAGCGTCTGGTAGCCGGCGCCGCAGTTGAGGAGGCCACCCAACTATTGGCGAAGCGGACGCTGGCGATTGAAAAGCTGGGCCGCTATCAGATTGTCCGATCTTTGGGGGCAGGTGGCATGGGGGAAGTCTACCTGGGACATGATGAACAACTGAATCGTCCGGTGGCGGTAAAACTCCTTACGTCCTATCACGCGGCCGAAGAAGAAAGGATGCGGCGCTTTCGCCAGGAGGCCCTTTCAGCTTCAGCGCTAAACCATCCAAACATTCTCACGATTTATGAGATCGGAGAGTCTGACGGCGCCAACTTCATCGCTGCGGAATTCGTCGATGGTTTGACTCTGAGCGAACGCATTGGGTGCGGCGCCATTTCGACGGACGAGACTCTGAAAATTGCGCAGCAAATTGCCAGCGCCCTCTCAGCTGCGCACGCGGCCGGGATCATTCACCGCGATATCAAGTCCGCCAACATCATGGTTCGGGCCGATGGCCTGGTGAAAGTCCTCGATTTCGGAATTGCGAAATACGAACAACCGGAAAATGGGACGGACGCGAAGAAGGCTTTGGTTGAGACTATGCCCGGTGCGGTCATGGGCACCGCCGCATACATGTCGCCTGAGCAAGCGCGTGGACTCTCAGTCGACGCGCGCACAGACATCTGGAGCCTTGGCGTAGTCTTCTATGAAATGCTTGCCGGACATCGTCCGTTTGTCGGAGACACGGTAATGGATGTTATGTCCGCCGTGCTCGAGCGACAACCGGCGTCATTGTCCACGACTGGCGCTACCGCGCCGGAACTGCTGGAACGAATCGTTTTCAGGGCCCTGAGTAAGGATCGGGAGGCCAGGTACTCCAGCGCCAATGAAATGCTCGCAGACCTGAAGGACTTATCGAAGAAGCTGGAGTTTGCGGCCGAGAGCGAGCGCCAGTCGGCCGAACACAAACCTGCGACGAGTTACCCTGCAGGAGAAACCAGCGGCTCGATCGCAGTTCTGCCGTTTGTAAATATGAGCTCGGAACCGGAAAACGAATATTTCTGCGATGGCCTGGCCGAAGAACTACTGAACGCGCTGACTCGGATTAAAGATCTCAAGGTGGCACCGCGCACGTCTTCTTTTTCGTTTAAGGGCAAGAACGCAAACGTCCGCACCATCGGCGAAGCCTTGAAGGTCAACTCGGTCCTCGAGGGCAGCGTCAGAAAATCTGCCAATCGACTGCGGATAGCCGTTCAACTTATCAATGTCGCTGACGGCTATAACCTCTGGTCAGAGCAATATGATCGAGAGCTGAAGGACGTCTTTGACGTGCAGGACGAGATCGCCCTGGCGGTCGTAGACGCGCTGAAGGTGAAGTTGCTGGGTAAAGAAAAAGCGGCAGTGCTGAAGCGAGCCACCGATAACGTGGAAGCTTATCAACTGCTCTTAAAGGGACGTTACCACTGGTACAAGCAGATACCGGACAGTGTTCGGAAGAGCCGCGACTATTTTCAGCAGGCGATTGAACTCGACCCGGCCTTTGCGCCAGGTTACGCAGGACTCAGCGAATATTATGGGCTGTCCGCTGCGCTCGGCATGATGCCGGGGGCCGAAGGATGGCCGCTGGCCGAAGCTGCCATGATTAGGGCCCAGGAGTTGGATAACTCACTGCCGGAAATTCACAACGGACTGGCCGCCATCAGGATGTTCTATTACCGCGACTGGCAGGGAGCCGAGCGCGAAATCAAACGCACCCTCGAGTTGAATCCAAAGTTTGCTGAGGTTCATTGCCTTCATTCCTATTGTCTGGTCGCGATGGGCCGGCTTGATGATGCTATAGCTGAGGTCCGGCGAGCCTGTGAACTCGATCCGCTCTCGACCACCTACAATCGTTACTTAGGTAAAACTTTCTATTACGCGCGGCAATACGACGAGGCAATCGCAGGATTCCAACAGGCGGTCGACCTGGACGCGAACAATGCCCCCGTTCATGAGGACCTGGCCCAGGTGTTTCACCAGACTGGATATCACCGGCAGGCGATCGCTGAATATCAAAAGGCCTTAGAGTTAGTGGGCGATGTCGAAGGAGCGGCAACTCTCGGCCGCGTCTATGCCAGGGATGGTTTCGACCGGGCTATCCGGATGGCCGCCGAAAGAGAGTTGGAACAGTTAAAGGCAAGACTCGATCAGGGTGAATACGTTCCCGCAATCCGTTTGGCTCACGCTTACACGACGCTTGACCAGACTGAGGACGCTTTGGCCTGGCTCGAGAAGGCTTGTGAAGAACGCAACGCCTTTCCTTTATTCATTCACGTCAATCCTTTCTACGACCGTTTACGAAGCGACGCCCGATTCACCGATCTCCTGGAACGCTTCAGTCTCGCCGGCGCAGAAGACACGCCGGCGGTCCCTAAGAAGAATCCAACCTCCGCGGCCCGGGGTTCAAACACTCGCGCGGAATCCGGAGCCATTGAAACCCAGCTTAGTACGGATCAAACGCCTGGGCCCGGGTCAAAGACAACGCGTTATTTACTCTGGTCTGGCCTGGGAATCCTTTTGCTGATTGCCGCGGGACTCGTTTACTGGTTTTACCCCAGCCGGCGCCCGCAAATCGAATCGATCGCGGTGATGCCGATCGTTAATGCGAGCGGCAACACGGAAGTCGAATATCTTTCGGACGGCATGACCGATATGCTCATCACCAGTCTCTCACAGGTGCCGAATCTCTCAGTCAAAGCTCACAGTTCGGTGTTCCGCTACAAAAGCAGAGATGTTCAGCCGCAAGAGGTAGGCAAAGAACTCAACGTGCAGGCGGTCCTGAATGGCCGCGTGGTGCAACGCGGAAATGAGCTGGCGTTACATATCGAGTTGGTTGACGTTCGCACCGAAACGACTTTGTGGGTCGCCGATTACGGCCGGTCAATATCAAATCTGGCAGCCGTGCAGAACGAGATTGCCCGGGATGTTTCGCAGAAGTTGCGGACCCGTCTGTCGGGACCTGAGCAACAGAAAGTCACCAAGGATTACACCGCTAATTCAGAAGCGAGGGATCTTTATCTAAGGGGGCGCTTCCTTAACTTGAAGCTGACCCCGCCGGAAGTCCAACAAGGCATAGCTTATTTTCAACAGGCAATTCAGCACGACCCAAACTATGCCTTGGCGTACGTTGGCCTTTCAGATGCTTACCGTTCGATTGCGATTGGAGGCGAAATAAAACCAGATGAGTTTCTGGCCAAGGCCAGAGAAGCCGCGCAGAAAGCACTGGAGCTGGATGATGGGCTGGCCGAAGCCCACACCGCACTCGGAGCCACAAACTTTTGGAGCGACTGGAATTGGAGTGCGTCTGAGAGTCAGTACAAGCGAGCGCTCGAACTCAATGTGAACAGCGCCGACACTCATCTGTTCTACGCGCACCTGCTATCAAACATCGGACGGCACGCCGAAGCGCTGGCCGAAATAAAGCGGGCCCGAGAACTTGATCCGTACTCTCCGTTTATCAACGCACTCGAAGGCCAGTTTCTGGTTCATGCCGGAAAGCCCGACGAAGCTCTGATCAGACTCCGTGAGACTTTTGAACTCGCACCAGGTTTTTGGTTTCCTCACTTGTTTGCGTCTAGTGCTTACATCGAAAAGGGAATGTTTGCTGAGGCGGCGGTTGAGGCGAAGAAAGCCGGCGAGCTCTCGAACGCGCAAACGGCTTCTATTGCTTTTGAGGGATACGCTCTGGCCAGGATGGGACGAAAGGATGAAACGCGCGCCCTGCTCGAAAAACTGCTGAAGCTTTCGAAAGAGCGTTTCGTCCCGCCCACTCACATTGCGTTGCTCTATAACGCCCTGGGTGAAAGTGAGGAAACATATAATTGGCTGGAACGCGGGATTGCACAACGCGATCCGAAAATCGCTTTTCTGAAAGTCGAGCCAAAGTGGAATAACCTGCGCGGCGATCCCCGGTTCCAGGAGATCATGAAGCGCGTGGGCTTCTAAGCTCGTTGGCTCACGGCCCAAACCGCTGGCGGTATTCAATCGAAGTAATAAAAGCCCTGACCATCTCGGCATTAATGTAGTTGCCGTTGAATTGATTCAGCTTCGCGAGCCAGAACTCATAGCCCGTGTGGTCCACATCCGGCGAGTCATTCGGGTTGCGTCGCAGATAACCGAAGTACTGCATCAACACGAAGGCGCGGTTAAACTCGCGCGCAGTGAAGGCCGCATTTTCGGCTAGCTTGCGGAGCACACCCGCCCGGGTCTCGGTGGCGTCATTCAGTCCGGCAACCAGCGCGTTGCGTTCCGCGGCCAGGAGCGAGGCGCCGCTGTTGGCGTTCAAGGCGTCCACATATTGCTCGTTAGAAAGCCCGCCATAAATCGCGATAAAGTCCGATCGGCCGGCGAAAGTTGTCGCGAACTGTCGCTTGTTCGCGTCCAATTGCGCCTGCCAACTGCCCTGTCCGACGATGACGTCGCGGCCGACTGCCTGCCTGTCGCGAGCGAATTCGCTATAGGTTGGAAAGCGTTGGAAGGCCGATTGGTAAAGGCGCTCAACCAGAAACCCCGTCTGCTGAAACTCGATGGAGAGGAAAAAGGCAGCCGAGGTGTCCACCCGTTTCCGGCCGCGGCAATCGGCGTTTGTCTCGCAGGATTCGATGTTGTTAGTCCAGAAGGCCAGACCGTTCAGGTCCGGTTCGCGTCCCAGGAAGTCGAGATAGTGTTGGCGAACGAAGAACGCGGTGGTGTCCAGTGGATTGATTGTGCCGCCTGTGAGAGTGGCGGTAAAGACTGCACTGGTCTGATTGCCAAGTAATGAGAAGCTGCGGCTGGAGGGGCTGAAAGAATAATTAACCAGCGACGGCGTGATGGTGTAAATGCCTCCAACCTCCAGGTCGGTGAATGCATAGACTCCATTCGCGTCGGTGATCGCTTCAGTTATGTGCGTGCCGCCTAAATTGATCGTCGCACCGCCAACCGGCGCGCCATCGCTGGTCAGGATCCGGCCGCTGATTGATCCGGAAGAGGCTGTCGGAGTAAGCCCGCTGCTAGCCCAAAGGCCCGCAGTTTGTGAGTAGGGCGGATTCCCTAACAGCGTGCCGGCCGCGTGTTCTCCGACCGTGCTCTGGTGGCCGAACTGGTTGTTGACTACATCCTTGCTTTCACCGCCGCCGGCCGCAACCACGGAATTGGTGATTTGAAAATTCCCGCCTGACTGAGCTGATAGCGGGATGCAGCTGCCCACAATCAAAGTAATTGCGGTGAGCACGCTAAACACGCGCCGGCCGTTCCTGGAATTAACAGTGCCCATCTTCAGTCTCCTGCCGCGCTCCACGCTTCCAACTGCCGGTCCTACTTCGAGCCCTTGACCCGCGAGATTTTTCGCCAGGGTTTTCTACACCTGCGGCGCTGATAAATAAGGTGACGTTTTTAGGCGCCGATTTTCGCGAACAACTGGTTAGCACTTTCGTTGACTGCCGTCCCTTCGTTGGCGAAAACCGGCGATTGTTTCCTCTCTTCGTTGCGTGCTTGATTTGATTACATCCGAGCAATACCTGTCTCAATCAGTCTTGCTCCAGCATTTCTCAACTCCTGCCGCAACCCTTCGTGGGCGACCGTGGCCGCGTTTTGCTCAAACACCGCGCCCACCGTCAGCAGTTCGAGACCGGAAAGTAATTCGTCCTCATCGCGTTTTGGCTTCGGAAATGGAATTCTGACTTTGAAGTTGTTGCCGCATAGTTCATCCACCAAAAGCGTTAGCCGGCCTCCGACGATGATGATGCCCTGCTGTTCGCCGTTTTGATTCAGAGCATCGGCAACCTCCTGCATCAGTAGAGATCGGTCAATCACCTCTTCGGCAAAAGCGGCAAGAAAAGCAGCTCGCGGTGGCAGCGGTTGCGGATTAAGCGCCACGCTGTTCAAGCTTCCGCCGATGACGTCGAAGATTTCCGGATGGCGGGCGGCGATGATTCCCAAAATTAACCGATTCGTACTTAGTTCCGAGCGCCAGGGTTCCGGTTGCGGGCCGAAAACCAAACGCCAGGGTTCTGGATGCGGACCAAGAACTCGTTTTGCAACTTTGCGGATAATCGGATCCCATGGTCCAGGCGGCAGTGGATGTTCGTCATCTTCGCGTCCGACGGTGGCGCCACCAAAGACGCGCGTGACGAACGAAGCCAATTTTTCACGCGGGATGTTTAAGGTTTCGCTCGTTCTTTGTGTTGCTGTTTGCATGATTGGTACTCCTTGGGTGAAAGCACTGCTGGTGCTTTGTGTTTATGGACAAGCAACGGTGGACAGGGCCACCGCGCCTGCGTTATCGATTGAAAGTAATCTGCATGTCGCGCCGTCGGGTGATTTCAAGATGATGCCCTGGCCGGGCGTGCCCACGAGGATGTTGCCGCCGGTGACGTCGAGCTTCGCTTTCGGCGTGGTCGTTCCGATACCGACGGTCGTGTCAGCAGTTGCGCCGTTAATGCCGTTAATGCTCCCCAATATCAGCGTATTGTTCGCAGTAGCCGCTGCGTTGGCTCCGATCGCTGTGGCGTTTGTCAGGTTTCCGGCTCCGACGTCAGTACCGTCGCCCAGCAGAGTGATACGATTGCCCGTTAGATTACTCACCCCGGCGTTGTTTCCGAAAAACGAATTATGAGCGCCCGTCGTACTTGATTGACCGGCACTAACGCCTATAAAAGTGTTCTCGCCGCCCGTCGTGTTATTAAAGCCCGCCGTCGAGCCGAAGAATGAATTTGCACTACCGGTCGAATTAGACTGCCCGGTAATGGCCCCGAAGAAGGAATTGTTATCACCGTTATTGGTGGGGGCTACTTCATTTCCGAAGAATGCATTGAAGGAACCCGACGTATTGCCTGTGCCCGTCAGGTGCCCGAAGAAATTATTAAAGGATCCTGTGGTGTTTGCGGAGCCAGAATCCGTTCCAAAAAACGCATTTCCCTGGCCGCTAGTGTTGCTGCGACCGGAGGCGAAGCCAACAAAGGTATTAGCCACCCCTGTTGTTCCAGTAAGCAAGCCCATCGAGGTAGTAAAGGAAGAGCCATCCCCTTTTAAGAAGCGGCCGCCGCCAAGGTTGTATTGCGTTCCGGCACTAAGTACGGCTGCGCTGCCAGTGCCGTCTATGTTGAAGTTCGCTCCGGCTTGTAGCGTTGTTTGATTGAGAATTCCCCCGCCGCCACCGGTGGAGGCAATGGTCAGTGTGTTGCCCGCCGGCGTGATCGTGATATTCGAGCCGGCTGCGAGTGTCACATTGTTGGCTAGACCGTTAAGGCTAGTGACTCCCGAACCGCCGCCGCCTGCCGCAGTCGTTTGAATTGTCCCGTCTGGAAATTTCACGCCGCCCGTAGTTGTCTCGATCAAACCCGTGACGGTTAGTTTTGAGGCAGGTGTAAATGTGCCGATGCCGACGTTGCCCGTCGTGTCAACAGTCAACGCCGGCTGGCCGTTGCCGGTGAAGAAGAACAGCTTGTGATTCGATTGGGTGCCCAGCCAGCCGCCGAACGCGCCGGACGAACCACCGCCAACGTAAGAGCCGATGGTGATTGCACCATCCGTATGCGTAAAGCCGTAGGTGCCGGTCGCGGTCTGCACCTGAAGCCTGGTCTGCGGCGCGGTGGTCCCGATGCCCACGTTGGTATCGGCGGTGGCTCTATTCACGCCGTTGATGCTGCCCAGCACCATTGAGTTGCTGGCTGTAACGAGAGAGAAGGCGCCGATAGCGGTGGCGTTAGTGAGATTGTTTACGCCGACATTAGCCAGAGTGCCGATCATTGTGTTGAGATCGCCCGTTGTCTGACTGTCTCCGGCCTGGTCTCCTATGAAGGTGTTGTAGTTGCCACTGTTGTTGCTGGATCCTGCCCCGGCACCGAAGAAAGAGTTAAATGCACCGGTAGTGTTGGATATCCCATTAAAGTTGCCAAAAAAATTGTTTTGGCTACCTGTCGTATTGCTTACACCGTTCTGTAGTCCAAAGAAATTGTTATCATTTCCGCTCGTATTGGACCTTCCCGCGGCAACGCCAAAAAAGGAGTTACCGCCCCCGGTTGTATTGACTAGTCCGGCCTGCGCTCCGACGAAGGAATTCGCACTGCCCGTCGTGTTAGCTTGTCCGGCAAAGTGTCCGAAGAATGAGTTTTCGCTCGTGTTGTTGTTGAGTCCGGCTTGTCTGCCGACGAAAGTATTATTGCTGCCCGTCACGTTACTCGCGCCCGCGCCGTCGCCGAAGAATGAATTCTCTTTGCCGGTCGTGTTGCCGAAACCTGACTGCGCGCCAAAGAACGCATTGAAATCGCCGGTGGTATTGCTGCCCCCCGCGGCAAAGCCCAGGAAGGAATTGCCGCTGCCCGTGGTGTTGTTTTGTCCGGAGATAGCGCCGAAAAAGGCATTCGAGTTGGCCGTATTTTTGAGTCCACTGCGAGCCCCAAAGAAAGCATTAGCACTGCCGAATGCGTTGGCCTGTCCAGCAGCAGCACCGACGAAGGTGTTGTCACCGCCGGTCACGTTTGTCTGTCCGGCGAATGCGCCCAGAAATGTGTTGGAAGGGCCGGCCGCGGAGCTTCCTGAATTCGGTCCCAGGGAAACGCTGCTGATTGCCAGGCTAGCGGTGAGCACGCGCTGGCCGCCAAGGTTGTATTGCGTCTGCGCGTTCACCGTGTTGAGCGAAAACGAACCGCCCACGGTCAGACCACCCGCCACATTGACGTTGCCGCCCGCATCCGCTTGCACAAAGCGCGCAGCATCAACGCCGCCGAGTTGGGTGGCGTTGGTTGCCGTATCAGCAGTTGCCGCGGTCAGACTACGAATCGCGTAAGGAGTTGAAGTGATCTGCTGACGGGGCGACAACGTGGTAAAGGGATCAAGCGCAGTGTGACGAACACTAATCTCCAGATAACGGTCTGCTCCGGGAAAACCATTCGCGCCAAAATCCAAAGGTTGCACGGTAAAGGCGCCGGCGCTCACTTGCACATTGGCTCGCGTGATAACGATGGGCGCAGGTTGTGGCTGCTGTGTGCCGCCTGCCGTTGCATCCCAGAGGGTGAACTGGATTTCATACGTGCCATTGGCGGGCGTGCCGCCGTCGGTCAGGCGTCCCTGATAAGTGAAGGCACTGGTTTGCGCGGGGGCGTTTGCCGCAGCTAAGAAAGAAAGAATTAACCAGGTCGCCGCAAAAGTAATTTTCTTGAATTTCATTATCTATTTCCTTCGATCTCGCCTCTTTCTAACCAATCGTTCTGTCAGTAGACGATCAGCATGAAGGCGGCGTCGTGCCTGATGTCTGCATTGGTTGAATAGAAGGTGTGGACTCTGAGAACCGTATTGTCCTGGCTGTTGAAACTGAAGTTTGAGCCCATATTAAGAAAGCTCAAGCCGATCAAAGGCGGCTTTCCTAAGCTCGCAGTGATAGATACAAAACGGTCGGAAACCTGAAATCCAAAACCGATTTCATAGGAGCCGTTTGAAAGCAAAATGACGGTGAAGCCGCAGTTCCCGGTTGATGCACCGGTAACTCCGTTATAACAACGAAGAATAGTGGGATTGACAAGCGTGCCGTCGACATACAACATCGCCTTCACCATTCCGCCTTTATCGCGGTCTTGTACGGCGTTACCCGCTACATCCAATGTGGCTCGCGGCGTGGTAGTGCCAATTCCGACATTGCCCGTCGTGTCAACGGTCATGGTCGGTTGGCCGTTGTTTGTGAAGAGAAACAACTTGTCATTCGACTGGGTGCCAAACCATCCGCCCTCCGCGCCCGATGAGCTGCCGCCGACATAAGTTCCAACCGTCGTCGTCCCGTCGGTATGCGTTAATCCGTAAAGTCCCCTTGCGGTTTGCGCCCTGACTGCACCTGCTTGAAACGTTCCGCCGATGGTTCCGTTGCCGTCGATGTTAAAGGTCGCGCCCGCTTGGGGAGTCGTCGAATTCCTGATGAAAGTATTTCCGAGGCTGGTTGTCGTGGCGTACTGGCTGGCGTCAATGCCGCCGAGCTTGTTTGAATCCAAAGCGACATCTGCTTGCGCGGCCGACATCGCGCGAATCGCATACGGAGTTGCACTGATCTCCTGGCGGGGTGAGAACGTCGTGAAAGGCTCGAGGGATTTGCGCCGCACGCGAATCTCGAGATACCGGTTCCCGCCGGGAAAAGCGTTCGCGCCAAAGTCCAAAGATTGCACTGTGAAAGCGCCGGCGCTCACTTGCACATTGGTGCGGGTGATAACGATGGGCGCAGGTTGCGGCTGCTGTGTGCCTCCCGCAATTGCGTCCCACAGCGTGAACTGGATTTCATAGACGCCGTTGGCCGGCGTCGCGCCATCGGGCAGACGTCCCTGATAAGTGAAAGACGTGGTCTGCGCCAATGTGGCGCCGGCGCAAACCAGAACCAGCAACGCGGATAAACCAGGAAATCCCAGAGCCCGATTTGCATCAGCAATTTTGAACATAAGCACCTCCACCTGAAACGAAATCAAATTATTACCAACAACCTGTAGACAAACTCTTCTGATCATTCTTCCTTATCTGTCTATTGCTGTCCGAAACGCTGGCGGTATTCAATCGAAGTAATGAAAGCTTTGACCATCTCGGCGTTGATGTAGTTGCCGTTGAATTGATTCAGCTTCGTGAGCCAGAAGTCATAGCCCGTGTGGTCTGAATCCTGCGGGTCGTTGGGATTCCGGCGCAGGTAACCAAAGTACTGCATCAACACAAACGCGCGATTGGACTCAGCACTGTTGAGATCGGGATCTTCGGCCACCGCTCGCAGGACTTGCGCCCGGGTCTTGGCATTCGTCGATAGATCATTCACCAACTGATTCCGTTCTGCGGCCGAGAGTGGGCTGCCGGCATTCGCATTCAACGTGTCTACAAACTGGGCCGCGGTCAGGGATCCGGGAAAGGCCGTTGTGAATTTCGTCCGCTGGACGAAGGCGGCGGTGAAGGCCTGCTTGTTGTTTTCAATCTGTTGCTGCCAATTGCCCTGGCCCACGATCACGCCCAGGCCAATCTCCTGCGTGTCAGAGAGAAATTCATTCAGGCGCACTACCGGCACCGGCAGCTGATGAGATGACGGAAAGGTTGAATTCCCTACCGCATCGCCATAAGCGGCTTTGTAAATACGTTCGACCAGATAGCCGGTGTCCTGAAATTCAATCGAGAGAAAGAACGAAGCCGAGACATTGATGCGACGCGCTTCGATGCAGGCCTGATCGGTCCCGCAGGAAGTGATTTGATTGGTCCAGAACTGCAAACCGGCAGCGTCCGGCTGGCGATTCAGAAAGTCATGATAGTGCTGGCAGACGTAAGTTTGCGGATCGTCGATGGCATTCGCGGCTGATTCAGACGCATCGTCAGTGATGGTTACTGTGGCGATCGCCGGCCCGCCGACGGTGACACCTGAAGGATTGCTCAGAGTGATACTGAAGGTTTCGTTGCCTTCGACGAAGGAGTCTTCATTGATGAGTACCGCAAAACTCTTCGAAGTCTCCCCAGCTGCAAAGCGCAAAGAGCCAAGGGCGGTGATGTAATCCTTCCGCTCAGTTGCCGTGATATCTGAAGTGTTGTAATCAACGCTGGCCGCGCCGGACGTGTCACCGATGCGATTAACCGTAATCGTCACCGTAGTGCAATCCTCATTGACGCTGTAGCTGGAAGCGCTGAATTGAACGACATTGGGCGTTGGGGTGGGCGTGGGCGTTGGAGTGGGCGTGGGCGTTGGGGTGGGCGTTGGGGTCGGCGTCGGCGTAGGGGTCGGCGTGGGTGTTGGGGTCGGCGTCGGTGTTGGGGCAGCGGCGTCCTGTGTGACGCTGAATGTCTTACCGGCAATGGTGATCGTGCCGGTGCGTAGCGCGGCGTTCGGGTTGGCGGCAACCGTAAAGTTGACCGTGCCGTTGCCACTTCCGCTGGCTCCAGAGCTAACAGTAATGAATGGCGAATTGCTGACGGCCGTCCATGTCGATGATGGACAACTTCCTGTCAAGGCGACGTTGACGATGCCTGTACTACCGGAGACGCCGAAATTCTGGCTCGATGGATTAATGCCAAAGCTGTACACCCCGAGTGTGGCCGGGATCGAGAACTCTCCTCCGCACGAGTTGGAAACAAAAACATCATAAATGCCGGCATCACTTCCACTCGCGCTCGCGATAGAGTAATTCGTACTGTTTGCACCGGGAATGTCTATCCCATCTTTCCGCCATTGAAACCTCAGCGGATCACCGCTACCGCCAATGTAGGTCACCTGCAACAAGATTGAGCCGCCGGGGCAAACGCTGAGCTGCTGAACTCCGACGGGGCTTGGATAAATCAATGCCCTGCTGTGGTGTGCCGGCGCGCAGTTAAGCCCATAGACGTAGACCACGCCCGAATTTACTCTCCCGTCCGAAGGTGCCAATCCATGGGGAGCACCAACGATTACAGTGCTACCACTGACGCTGACGCTGCTGCCAAATTCGTCGCCCGGCGCGCCGAAGAACGCCGCAGGGCTGAGTTTTGTCTGTTGTGTCCAGACGGTCCCGTTGCGGGTGAAAACATAAGCCGCTCCCCGATTGTCGTTAGGGTTCACTGAGGCGCCATCGTTACGGCGCGCGCCGATCACGATCGCATTGCCCTCAATGGCAACAGCGTAGTAACTAAAGATATCGTCCGCGTGGCCGTCACTGGCGGTGAGTTTTTGCTGTTGGGTCCATTGCCCGTTGATATCGCGAACGAAAACGTAGGCCGCGCCCGCGTCAGTTCCTTTGAGATCGTCGCCCGCAGCGCTGACGACGAATGTGTTGCCGCTTAAAGCAACTGATTCCCCGAAGAGATCGCCTGCCTGGCCGTTGTTGGCGGCCAATTTGTTCGGCAAAGAGCTCCATTCAGTATCGCTATTTCTGGTATAGACATCGACACGGCCGAGACCTTCACCGGGAATACCGGCAACAATGGTGTTACCCTCGATCGCGACACTGGTACCAAGGCGCGCGTTGACAATCGCAGGTCCGAAATAGCTAAGGACCAACTGAGGGGACGAGCTAAGATCAAATATATGAATTGCCCCGGCATCGCTGATGTTGGGATTATTGTGCAGGGGTGCGCCAACGACAGCATGTTTTAAGTCGAGCGCCACGCTGTAGCCAAAATAATCACCGGCATTCCGGCTACCGGCCGGTGGTACCAATTCCACGGGAGAACGGAGGGCATAGCTCCACTGAAAAGCCCTCCCGGTATTGCCATTCACTCCGGGACATCCGAAGGCGGCTTGAGCAACCAAGGCACCGAACGGGCCGGCATCGCCGATATTGTTTACGGCGACGCTATAGCCACATCTCTCTCCTGTTTGGGTGCTACTGGGAAGATAATAAAGGCCATTCAAGTCCCACGTTGAGTCCGTTCTTGTGAAGAAGTAGACGACGCCGTTATCAAGCCCTCCGGTATCCTCCAACCATGCTCCGACTACTGCAAATCCGAGAAAATTATCGATGGCGACTGCGTCGCCGAAACCGGCGCCGACCTCCCCAAAAGCTCCTAAGTCCACGATCTTCACGAGCGTCGCGACGATTGGATCAATCACGATCGGATATGTCGCTCCCCGATCATCCACCACCAGGGCGATCTCAGTGCCGTCTCCGCTGGCTTCCATGTGCGCGGTAAGGCGCTTTCCACTGGCGTCCAGTGCGGTAAGTTTGCCGTAACTCAACGCTCTCTTGCCGGCAGCGTCTGTTAGTTCAATCGCTCGCCCCTCGTCCGTTGCGTGCGCGCGTAATTCTCCGCTGAGCGAAACCACCAGTCGCAACGGTCCATCCGTTCCGGCTGCGCTCTCGCGCTCGGGCCGGGCGGCGATGGTGAAGCCCTGCTCGATCCCTTCCGCGCGGTTCTCGTACCACTCCGTAATTGCCGATTGCCGATTGCCGATTGCTGATTGGAAAAGCAAATCTTTCTGGAATTTGAGATTTGAAATTTGAGATTTGAAGTCTCCGGCTCGCTCGTATTCAATCCGATTGTCTTTCACGTGCTGCGAGATGACTGGCGGCGCGGCTACGAGATCAGTTCCGTAGCCGTAAGCCTTGAGCCGCATCTCCAGATGCCACGCGCGCGCGCGTTCTTCCTCCGCAACCGTCGGTCGCACAATCACGCCGTCTTCGGCAAACCACGCATTCAGGTTCTGATCGTGACTCATGCCCAGATAACCGCGGCCGGTTTCGCCGAATGGTCCGTGCTCCTGACTCTTTAAACCGAAGCGCGCTGCGGTGATCGCCTGCATCAACGATTGACCCTCCCCCGGCTCCTGCAAGTACTTGCGCGCTGCTGCTCCCTGAAGCGCGGGTCTGCTGGTTTGAGTCATCTGCTCCTGTCGCTCAAGCTTCTGATTCTCAACTGCGTGTACACTTAGCGTCGCGGGCCGGCGAAAAGACGAGAATCCCAGCAAGACCAAACCAGCTCCAAGGCAGATCGTGAAGAAGAGTCGAGTTGTAGAAGTGCGCGAGTTCGTCGAAAAATGCTTAGACATCTGAGTTCCTTTCAAAATCAGCAAGTGAAGGTCAGCGCTCGGGTTCATCACCGCAGGTCTCTGGAAAGTGGTCCGGAGACCTCACTGTGTTCGCTTCCTTCACTTACTAGCGCGAGAGTTACGCCTAAAAAGCCACAGAGCAGGAGAATTACTTGCTAAGAAATTGGTCAGCAGCGGGCTGGGCGGCTACAATCTTTAAACCGTGTTTGTTTAGAAAGTGCCGTCCCGAACGAATGAACTGAGTTATGCCCGAACCGCAGTCCCAGGAAGTCACCCAATTGCTAGCTGACTGGAGCGACGGCGATCGGTCAGCACTCGAAAAACTGTTGCCCATGGTCGAGGGCGAACTGCACCGGCTGGCGCATCGTTATATGAGTCACGAGCGCCAGAATCACACCCTGCAAACAACTGCGCTGGTTAACGAGGCTTACCTCAAGCTCATCAATCAGAAAGTAGATTGGCAAAGTCGGGCTCATTTCTTCGGCATCGCCGCACAGATCATGCGGCGTATTCTGATCGATCACGCGCGCAAACATCTGGGCCCCAAACACGGCGGTGCGAGGACAATTTCGCTGGAGGATGTGGCCGTAGTCAGCGACGAACGCGCGTCCGAGTTAGTGGCGCTGGACGAAGCTTTGACCACCCTCGCGAAAGTTGATGAGCGCAAGAGTAGACTGGTGGAGCTGCGTTACTTTGGTGGTCTTACTATCGAAGAGACGGCGGCAGTCCTCGGCGTTTCCGACGAGACGATCAGGCGCGAATGGATCCGGGCCAAAGCTTTTCTGCACCGCGAGTTGAGCCGGATTGACTGATATGGAACCACAGCGCTGGAAAGAAATTGATCGAGTCTTCGCCGCGGCCCTGGAGCGCGATTCGGCGGATCGTCCGGCGTTTCTCACGTCAGCCTGCGGCGGGGATAAACAGTTGCGGGCCGAGGTTGAATCGCTGCTCGCTCATGTGACGCCTGAAAGTTTCATCGATGGTCCCGTGGTCGGGGAAGCCGCGCGTCTGTTGGCGAGTGAGAGGCGCGAGCCTGAGCTGACCAGCATTGGACCATACCAGGTTGTGAAGCTGCTCGGCGTCGGCGGGATGGGCAAGGTTTACCTGGCTCACGATCCGCGACTGAATCGCCCGGTCGCGGTGAAATTACTTTCCCACTATGGCGCAGGTGAAGAAGAACGAAGCAGACGTTTTCGCCAGGAAGCACTTGCCGCCTCGGCGCTCAACCATCCAAACATTCTCACCATACATGAAATAGGTGACTTTGAAGGTCAGGACTACATCGCCACGGAGTTTATTGACGGTGTCACCTTGCGGGCTCGTTTAGGCGACGGCGAAATGCCGCTGGCGACCGCAATTGAGAATGCGATTCAGATAGCAGGCGCCCTTTCTGCGGCCCATGAGGCGGCCATAGTTCACCGGGACATTAAACCCGAGAACGTAATGATCCGGGCCGACGGACTGATCAAAACGCTCGACTTCGGGATCGCCAAATATACCCCGACCGATGGCGCGCAAGCACGGGAGCAACTCAAAACAAACCCCGGATTGGTGGTAGGTACTGCGCCCTACATGTCGCCGGAGCAAGCTAACGGCTTGCCGGTGGACGCACGCTCTGACATTTGGAGTTTGGGCGTTGTGCTTTACGAAATGGTCACTGGCCGCGTGCCATTCCTCGGCAAGACTGCGACAGAAACGATCTCGTTAATTTTGCAAAAAGAGCCGGCGCCATTGGCAAGTCATGCCCTCGAAGTGCCGGCCGAACTTGCACGCATCGTCGCCAGAGCGCTGACCAAAGATCGCGACGAGCGCTATCAGACGATGAAGGACATGCTGATTGATCTGAGCAGCTTGAAGCGCAAAAGGGAGGTCGACGCTGCGATTGAGCGCACAGTCTCGTCCGGGGCCAGGCGCCGGGAATCCTCTGGCAGCGTCGAACACACGCAGGCAACTGCTTCGGTTGCGGTGGCCGCCATCAAGACAGATGACGCGCATGCTGAGTTCTCAAGGACAATTTCCGCGTCAGACGCGCGCGCTCGACTGCGCCGGATCACCGTGGCGGCGCTGTTCGTCGTGGCCGCGGCGACTAGCCTGGGTATCTACTGGCTCATCATTCATCGACCGAGAGAAATGACGCGCGTGCCCATGCCGTTCCGCGAGATGAATATCTCGCGCCTAACCACTTCAGGCAAGATTACGCACGCAGCCATCTCACCTGATGGCAAATATGTCGCTGACGTGACGTCGGACGCCGAAGGTGACAGTGTCTGGGTCAGGAATATCGCGGCGCCAACCAACATGCGGATCGCCGGGCCCGCGGCATCCGAATACGTCTGGGTGACATTTGCGCCGGATGGCGATTCCGTTTATTACCTCGCTTTGGATCGTGACAAGGGAGACACCGACCTTTACCGCGTGCCCTTGTTCGGCGGCCCGCCCAGCAAGGTGGCGGTCGACATCGGCCCGGTTGCCTTCTCGCCAGACAGGAGACGGATAACCTTTGTCAGCATGGACAAAGGTGAGAGCAGTCTGGTTGTTGCTGACGCTGACAGGAGAAATGAGCGGAAGCTGGCTACCCACCGGCAGCCCGATTTGTTTCGTATGACCTGGAACGCGCCGGCGTGGTCGCCCGACGGGAAAACGATCGCCTGCCAGGTCAAGCTCAACGAGGAGGGCGGCAGTTACGAAACTATCGTCAACGTCAGTCTCGACAACGGGGCACAGCAGGCGCTCACTTCCAGGCACTGGCATCACGTCGGGCAACCTGTGTGGCTCGCAAACGGGAGCGGACTGCTGGTGACAGCAAGCGAGAGCGCGACTACACCAGAGCAGGTCTGGTATATCGGGCTCAGCAACGGCGAGACCACCCGCGTCACGCATGATCTCAACAACTATCATGACCTCAGCCTCGCGGGAAATTCGAACCGGCTAGCCGCTGTGCAGGTTCAGTCCGTCTCGAGTATTTGGGTCGCGCCGGACGCTGATGCAGGTCGCGCTAAGCAGATCGCCTCTGACACCACCTCGAGCGAAGATGTTGCCTGGACTCCTGAGGGACGAATCGTCTATCGCTCGAACGTCGGCGACAGTGCTGAAATTTGGGTGATGAACTCCGATGGCTCGAATGCAAAGCAAGTCACCAGTGGCGCGCGCGTGAGCGGCGGCCTGACCGTTTCGCCGGACGGTCGTAATATCTTCTTTACCTCGGACCGCGCGGGGCATTCCAACATCTGGAGGGTCGACGCGGACGGTAGCAACCTCAAACAACTGACCTCAGGGGACGGCGAGTTCTACCCGCAAAGCACGCCTGATGGCCAATGGATAGTCTTTCAGGGCGGCGACGTGTATCCGACGCTGTGGAAAGTGCCGGCTGCAGGTGGCGAGGTTGTGGAGGTGGCCAGGACGCGCGTGTTGCGGCCGGCAGTTTCGTCCGACGGCGACATGATCGCTTACGATTATCTGGACTCGGATTTGAACAAGTGGGGTATTGGGATTGTTTCATTGCCGGGAGGAACGCGCGTGACGCGGTTCGACTTCCCGCCGACGGTATCGTCGAGATTCGTCCGCTGGTCGCCTGACCGCCAATCGATTGCATTCGTGAACAGTCCTGGGGGTGTCTCGGACATCTGGCTCCAGCCAATCAGCGGAGGGCCGGCGAAACAACTAACTAGCTTCAAAGCCGAGGAAATCCTGACCTTCGACTGGTCACGCGATGGGCGCTCACTGGCACTCGTGCGCGGAGTCAAGACGAGCGACGTAGTGCTGATCGAAGAGGGACAAAAGTGAAAGCGGAGGACTGTGAGATTGGCAACCGGAAAAGGCTGCCGCAGGTCGCAGCACTCGGAATATGAAAGTCCAGCGCTGGAAAGAAACTGATCGAGTGTTCGCGGCCGCGCTCGAGCGCGACTCGGCCGTCTCATGCGGCAAGTCGGATTCTCGTAATAAGACCTGAAGTTAGCTATCTCAACATGATCACTCCCAAACGCTGGAAAGAAATTGACGGCATCTTCGCCGCGGCCCTCGAGCACGACTCGGCGGAGCGTCCGAAGTTTCTTGATGAAGCGTGTGGGGGGGACGCCGAGTTGCGCAAAGAAGTTGAGTCGCTAATCGAGCACATTGTGCCGGGAAGTCTGGTCGAAGCGCCGGCGGCAGAGGAAGCCACGCGGCTGTTGGCGAGCGAGAGGTATGAGACCCCGTTGACCACCATCGGACCATATCAGGTTGTGAGACTGCTCGGGGCCGGCGGAATGGGAAAGGTCTACCTCACTTACGATCCGAGACTGAATCGTCCGGTCGCGGTGAAATTACTTTCTCACTATGGCGCGGCTGAAGAAGAACGAAGCAGACGGTTTCGCCAGGAAGCGCTGGCGGCCTCGGCACTCAACCATCCAAACATTCTCACGATTCACGAGATCAGCGATTTCGAAGGCCAGGATTACATCGCGACCGAATTCATTGACGGGGTGACTTTGCGGGCCCGTCTGAGCGGTGGCGAAATGCCGTTTGCGACGGCACTGGAGTTTGCCACCCAGATTGCCGCAGCTCTTTCCGCCGCGCATGAGGCAGGGATAGTTCATCGCGACATCAAGCCTGAGAATGCAATGGTCCGCGCTGACGGCCTGGTCAAAGTTCTGGACTTCGGCATTGCGAAGTACACCCAGGCGGTAGGTGTGCAAGACCAGGATCTCGTCGAAACAAAACCGGGAGTTGTGGTCGGCACTGCGCCATATATGTCACCTGAACAAGCTCGCGGACTGCCGGTCGATGCGCGTACCGACGTCTGGAGTTTGGGTGTAATGCTCTACGAAATGGTAGCCGGCCGCGTGCCGTTCGTGGGAAAGACCGCGTCTGAAACTGTTTCCCTGATTTTGCAAAAACAGCCCGCGCCGCTGGCGCGCTATGCGCCTGACGTACCCGCGGAACTCGAACGCATCGTCACCAAAGCGCTGACAAAAGATCGCGAAGAGCGCTATCAGACGGCGAAGGACATGCTGATCGATCTGCGTAACCTGAAACGCAAGCTTGAAGTTGATGCCGAAATTGAACGTACTGTCTCGCCCGCACCTGGATCCCCGCAATCGACGAGCAGTGGCCAGATCGTACCGGCAACTGTCTCAGGCTCAGTCGCGGCAACTGCACCGGCCAATGACTCTCATTCTGCTTCGAGTGCCGAGTACGTCGTCTCCGGAATCAAGCAACACAAGCTCGCGGCCATACTGGTGTTGGTCGTATTGATTGGCAGTGCTGTCGGGCTGGGCCTTTACCTGCACGCTCGAAACACGGAAGTCGCAATTGATTCGATCGCTGTTCTACCTTTCGAAAATAAGAGCACCGAGCCGGACGCTGACTATCTCTCAGATGGGTTGGCGGATTCGCTGCTCTATCGCCTTTCGCAGTTACCGAATTTGAAAGTAAGTCCGAGCAGCTCAGTCCTGCGCTACAAGGGAAAGGAGATCGACGCGGTCAAAGTTGGGCAGGACCTGGGTGTAAACGCCGTGCTGTCAGGGAGGATCGTGCAGCGTGGTGACAACCTGACAATTAGTATCGAACTGGTGGACGTCCGCTACAACAAGCTGCTGTGGGGCGAGCAGTATGAGCGCAAGATATCTGACTTGCTCGCGACCCAGCGCGAGATTGCCCAGGAGATTGTTGAGAAACTAAAGCTGAAAGTTTCGGGCGAAGAGAAGGTGCTTGCCAAACATTACACCGAGAGCAACGAAGCTTATCAGCTCTATTTGAAAGGTCGCTTCTACTGGAACAAGCGGACGGCCGAAGCGCTCACGAAAGCCATCGAGTATTTCAATCAGGCGATTGAAAAAGATCCGGGTTTCGCCCTGGCCTATGCCGGCCTGGCTAACTGCTACGTTTTGCACCATGGCAACGCGCAGCCGCCGCGAGAAAAAATGCCTAAAGCCAGGGCGGCGGCCATGCGGGCCCTGGAACTGGACGAGACGCTCTCCGAAGCGCATACATCACTGGCGCGGGTAATGGCCGTATACGATTGGGACTGGCCGGGCGCCGAGAAGGAATTCAGGCGCGCTATCGAGTTGAACCCGCGCGATGCGTTAGCTCATCAATGGTATGGTGCATATTTCGAGTTGATGGGCCGGCGTGATGAAGCCCTCGCTGAGAGAAAAAAAGCGCTGGACCTGGATCCGCTTTCGCTCGCCAGCAACTCTGAGCTGGGGTTGGCCTACTACTTCGCCCGCGACTATGACAAGGCGATCGAACAATTCCGCATGACGTTGGAACTGGATCCGAACTTCCCTCTGGCGAGCGCCCAACTCCCGGTTAATTACGATTTAAAGGGGATGTATGATCAAGCGATTGCCGGATTTCAAAAATTGGCCACGCAGAGGGGAGACACTCGCTGGTCAAATGCATTGGCCGGGCTCGGCCATGCTTATGCGATGTCTGGCAAGAAAGCTGAGGCGCGGGCGGTGCTCGCCGAATTGAAGCAGCGGTCGCAACAAGAGTATGTGCCGGCGGACAGCATCGCCCTTGTTTACACAGGCCTCGGTGAGAAGGACGAGGCTTTCACCTGGCTGGAAAAGGCGTATGAGGATCACGCGTTCAAAATGGCCTGGCTTAAAGTGGAGCCACAATGGGACAGCCTGCGCTCCGACCCGCGCTTCGCAGACCTGTTGCGCCGTATGAGGCTGACGCAATGACACATACCGCTCATTCGCTTCGAGGCCACGAGGTCGCGGGCAGACCAGGAACTTCAACACCGCGAACTGAATCCGGATTGATTGACAATGGAACCGCAGCGCTGGAAAGAAATTGATCGTGTCTTCGCCGCCGCCCTTGAGCGCGACCCGGCTGAGCGGCCGGCGTTTCTCGCGGAAGCCTGCGGCGGCGATGCGAAGTTGCGCGCCGAAGTTGAATCATTGTAAGCGAGGCACTGGAGATGCTCGATGAACTCAAGCAGCTCTCCACAAGAGAATATGTGCCCGCGCCCAGTATGGCCATCGCCTATGCAGGTTTAGGTGAGAAGGACCAGGCGTTTGCCTGGCTCGAAAAGGGTTACGAAGAGCGCGCGTTTCAAATGCAATGGCTCACCGTGGAGCCGAGATGGGACAGCCTGCGCTCGGACCCGCGCTTCAAAGACCTGGTAAAACGCATTGGTCTACCGCAATAACGCCGGCGTGCCGACAGATGTCCGACAAGCTTTAGCTTGTCGAAACCTGGCGACAAACTTTTAAGTTTGTCGGACATTTGTTTTCAAATTGACCCACTACGCGATGAATTCGTGGCTTGCGACTGCTCACGCCTCACTGCATACTTCATTAATCCATGAACATCGGCATCACGGTCTATCCAACTTATGGTGGCAGCGGTATTGTCGGCTCTGAGCTGGGCAAAGAGTTGGCCGAGCGCGGTCACACAGTGCACTTCATCGCCTCGGCGCTGCCCACGCGGCTCACGGAGCTGAACGAGCGCGTGCGCTTTCACGAAGTCGAGATGTTGTCGTATCCGCTGTTCGAGCATCAGCCCTACGATCTCGCTTTGGCGACGAAGATGGCCATGGTGGCTGAAAGCGAAAATCTCGACCTGCTGCATGTGCATTACGCGATTCCGCATTCGATCAGCGCGATCCTCGCGCGCGAATCCATCAAGGCACATCGGCGTCTGCCGGTAATCACCACCCTCCATGGAACGGATATAACTCTGGTTGGCGCCGATCGATCGTACCTGCCAATCACGAAATATGCTTTGGAGCAATCCGATGGCGTGACGGCGATCTCGAATTATCTGAAGCAGGCGACGATCGAGCATTTCGGATTCGATCGGATCGAAGTGATTCCCAACTTTGTTTGCCCCGAGGAATACAAACCAAGGATTGATTGCGACCTGCGCGAATCCCTGTCACCTGACGGTTCGCCGGTGTTGGTGCACGTTTCCAATTTTCGTCCGGTAAAGCGGCCGGTTGATTGCGTAGAGATTCTGGCGCGCGTTTTGAAGCAGACCAAAGCGCGACTGGTGATGGTCGGCGACGGCAGCGAGCGCACCAACTGTATTCACCGCGCGCGTTGTCTCGGCGTCTCGGATAATTGTCTCTTCGTCGGCAAGCAGCCCAACATCATCGATTATCTCTGTGCGTCTGACGTTTTGCTTTTGCCGTCCGAACAGGAATCATTCGGACTGGCCGCGTTGGAAGCGATGGCGGTCCAGGTGCCGGTGATCGCTTCGCGTGTCGGAGGCTTGCCCGAAGTGATCGATGACGGCGACACGGGGTATCTCAGCGCGGTTGGTGATGTGGATAAGATGGCCGACGATGCCGCACGGCTGCTGATGGATCCCAAACTTCGGAAAGAAATGGCCAGGCGCGCCCGCGCCTCGGCCATCGAGCGCTACAGCACGCACAAAATCATCCCGCAGTACATTGAGTTTTATGAGCGGATACTGAACGGCAAGTGACTCTTCCAGGATCGATCTCTTCACCACACTACGCGGATTCCTGCCGTTCAAATTCTCTTATCTCTGTGCAAACTCTGTGGAACTCTGTGTCTCTGTGGTGAAATTGCTGATGAAACATCCACCACAAAGGCCGGAGATCGCACAGAGAACCACAGAGATGAATTTTCCGACAGACTCCGAAGGAGCGACAGGAATCACCTTCAAATCAGAGCCCGTTATGAATTCTGTCGCCGCTTCGCGGCTCCCACATCTACCGAACCATTACCCAAGACTCGCAAAGCCTCGCCTTGGGCTTAACTCTGACCGCTGCTCCGCAGCTGGTTGAATGTTCACGTCTAACGTTGAGTAGTTGCAATTGGCTGGGCAGGACCGTTTTCTGGAGGACTCGGCTGCGCTAGGATCATCGGCTACTCTCTTGCGCTTAGGTGAGTCAACTATGTAGATACCCTCCCAAAAGGGAGAGAGAAAGAAACGAAAAACACAAGCGGTGGCGTCGGGTGTGAAAGAAACCAACCAACGTATGACTCGAATTCCCAACCGGTAAAAACCTTGACAGGGCTTCGAGCGAACTCTAGCATCGGCCTGCAATGATGAAGGCCAGTGCAAAGCTGGGTTCAAGAATCCCTGGAGACTTGTCTTTTTCTTGAAGTAGGTAAGAAAACACCCCTCATGATCAAACGTTACCTGCTTGCGGTTTCCCTCATCTCGCAAATGATTTGTGGCGTCGTCGCTCAACAAACAAGCACACCGCCTCCGCCGCCTCAGCAACAACCGCAGAAACCTGATGACGCCGATGTCGTCAAGATAACTACCAATCTGGTCCAGGTGGACGCCGTCGTGTTCGACAAGAACGGAAAGCCCGTGACTGACCTGACGGCAGATGAAGTGCAGGTTTTTGAGGACGGCAAGCCGCAAAAGGTCACTCACTTCGTCTACAGCACGAGCGGAGCTGAACCGGTAAACCGGTCAATAAAGCCGCCGGCACCTGCTAAATCCAACGAGGTTGCGCCGCCCGCCGTGCCGGAGACGCCAAAGCCTGGAAACGTTCACCGGACCATCGCGATTGTGGTTGACGACCTCGGTCTGTCGTTCGAAAGCGTAAGCATTCTCAGGCGCGCTCTGAAAACGTTTGTCGATGAACAGATTCAGCCGGGAGATCTGGTGGCCATCATTCGCACCGCCGGCGGCGCCGGGGTGCTGCAGCAGTTCACTTCGGACAAACGCCAGCTTCATGCGGCGATCGAACGCGTGAAATATAATTTGATGGGGCGGGCGGATGTCAGCGCGTTTTCTGCGGTGAGACCGCCTGACCTCAAAATTCCGGACGAACAGGCAAGCCGCGTACAGACTGCGGAGAACTTTCGCGAGGAAGTGTTTTCGGTGGGCACGCTGGGCACTCTGCGTTACGTAGTCCACGGACTTCACGAGATGCCGGGGCGTAAGTCGGTGCTCTTGCTTTCTGACGGACTCAAGATCTTCAATCCCGGCGACCCTAACTCAACTGATCGAGTGCAGACGGCTTTGGAATCTTTGACCGATCTTGCTAACCGTGCCTCGGTAGTGATTTATACAATGGATGCGCGCGGTGAAACCCCAATCGGGTTGCAAGCACAGGACAACATGCAGATGTCGGCGCCAGTGGGCCGTCCTGGGCGCGGAGGGCCGATCGGAGTAACCCGAAGTGTCAGGGAAGTGGACCAGCTAATGACCATTCGTCGCAACTCTTTCTATGAATCGCAGAATGGCTTGAACTATCTCGCACAGCAAACTGGTGGACTCGCGATCAGAAACACAAACGACCTGAGTGGCGGAATCCAGCGCGTGTTGGAAGATCAACGCGGCTACTATCTGATTGGCTACCGTCCCGAAGAGTCAACCTTCGATGAGAAGTCCGGCCGGCGTAAATTCCATCATCTCTCGCTTAAGGTTACCCGGCCGGGAAAATACAACGTCCGCATGCGCAACGGCTTCTTCGGGATCAGCGACGAGGAAGCCAGGCCCGCGGAAAGAACAGCGGCGCAACGCCTGGTGGACAGTATCAGTTCGCCGTTTGGTTCCAGCGACGTGAACTTGCAATTGACCTCGTTGTTCGCCAACGATGCGACGAATGGTTCGTTCATGCGATCTTTGCTTCACATCGACATGCGCGACCTGACTTTTAAGGATGGGCCCAACGGAACGCACGAATGTGTCTTTGACGTGCTGGCTATGACCTTTGGCGACAACGGCGTTCAGGTCGATTACACGGGACAAACCTTTACTCTCGAGTTACCGGATGCCGAGTACCAGCGAGCAATGCGGCAGGGTCTGGTCTATAACATCACCGTCCCGGTGAAGAACCCCGGCGCCTACCAGTTTCGCATGGCGCTCAGAGATACCGTCAGCGACCGGACCGGCTCCGTCAACCAATTTATCGAGGTGCCCGACCTCGGAAGCAAGCGTCTGGCACTTTCGGGCATGGTGCTCAGCGGAAAATCGATCGCGGGCGGTGGCGTGAACTCAAACTCTCCCGCGCCAGCGGGGAATGCGCCCCCGATCGATCCCGAAGCCAGTCCGGCTTTGCGCCATCTTAGACAGTTGATGAGGATGGAATATGGCCTGCTGGTTTACAACGCCAGTTTGGACAAAACCTCCGGGAAACCCCAGCTCATGACGCAGATAAGACTGTTTCGGGAGGGGAAACAGGTTTTTGCCGGCAGCGAATTGCCCTTTGATCCAACCGGCCAGACAGACCTGGGTCGTCTGGTGATTGGCGGCGCGCTGGATTTGGGAACTGACCTGGCGCCCGGTGAATATATTTTTCAAATCATCGTTTCGGACGCGTTGGCCGACAAGAAATACCGCGTAGCCACGCAATGGATGGACTTTGAAATAATTAAGTGAACGGTACGCACGCCTCTGGCGTGCAATATGGCAATTCCCCGGCGCGAAGGGATTGCGACAGAGCACGCCGGAGGCGTGCGTACCGAAATGCAAAAATGAATCGTCGCCTGGTTTTTCTTTTTGTTATTGCCGCGTTCGGCCCTAATCTGTTTGGCCAACAGGGTGTGACGCCGCCTCCGCCTGTCCCGCAATCAACCCCGCAGAAAATAGAGGACGCAGATGTCGTGAAGATCACGACCAATCTGGTCCAGGTCGACGCCGTCGTCACCGACAAGAGTGGCAAGATCGTAACCGATCTGAAGCCCGAAGAGGTCGAGATTCTCGAAGACGGCCGCAAGCAGAAGATCACCCATTTCTTGTATAGCTCCACCGAAACTCCTGCGTCACCCATTCCAGCCAGGTCCGGACCGGCGGATAAGAATGCTCCACCCATTCCGCCGAGTAAGCTGAAACCCGAAGACGTTCGCCGCACCATCGCGGTAGTGGTTGATGATCTCGGTTTGTCCTGGGAGAGCACTTCTTACGTCCGCCGCGCGCTGAAGAAATTTGTTGATGAACAAATTCAACCGGGTGATCTGGTCGCGATCATTCGCACCAGTGGGGGCATGGGCGCTTTACAGCAATTCACCGCTGACAAGCGGCAACTCTACGCCGCTGTCGAACGGGTGAAATGGAATTCGCTGGGCCGGGGAGGAGTTAGCGCTTTCGCGCCAATGGAACCGCCCCTCCCGGGCGCGGACCTGCAGGCAGCCAATGAAGACTTGAATCGATTTCGTGAGGATGTTTTCGCCGTCGGCACGTTGGGCGCGATCAGCTATGTAGTCAAGGGGCTGCGGGAGTTACCGGGCCGAAAATCGATCCTCCTGGTGTCGGATGGCTTTCGCGTTTACGAACGCAACGATCTGAGCAAGCAGTACCTGGCCCAGGACCGTCTGCGCCGGCTCATCGACCAGGCCAATCGGGCGTCGGTGGTGATCTATACGATGAACGCGACCGGCCTTCAGTATTTTGGCCTCACGGCCGCCGATTCAACTTACGGAAGGTCGTCAGATCAAGTTGGCGAGGAGCTCGGCAAACGTCGCGACGCCGCCATTGAGAATCAGGATGGTCTCGAGTACCTGGCGCGCGAGACGGGCGGCATCGCTATTAAAAATAACAATGATCTTAGCGGTGGGATTAAGCGAGTATTGGACGATCAGCACGGGTTCTATCTGATCGGGTATCGTCCCGACAATGCTACTTTCGATCCGCGCACCGGCAGACGAACGTTTCACAAACTGTCTTTGAAGATTACTCGTCCGGGCAAGTTCAACGTGCGAATGAGAAACGGTTTCTTCGGCGTCACTGAGGCTGAGCGAACTGAGCCCCGGACTTTGGGACAGGAAATGGTAGCGGCCTTGACTTCACCTTTTGGAGCGACCGGCGTGCACCTGCAGTTGACTTCGTTCTTTGCCAACGATGCCAGCGCCGGATCCTACATGCGTTCGGTGCTGCACGTGGACACGCACGATCTGACGTTTACCGACGAACCGAACAATCTCCATAAGTGCGTTTTCGACGTGGTCGCCATCACGTTTGGCGACAATGGGACTGTGGTGGATCAACCCGTCGGTAAAACGTATACCCTGGCCTTGCCCGACCAGGTTTATCAACGCGCGATTCGTGACGGCCTGGTTTATTACCTGACGGTGCCGATCAAGAAAGCAGGAGCCTATCAATTACGCATTTCGCTGCGTGATAGCGCGACGAAGCGAATTGGCTCAGCCAGCCAGTTCATCGACGTTCCGGACCTGAAGAAAAATCGTCTGGCTCTCTCCGGGTTGATCCTGGCGGGCACAAATACCAGACGGACCGCAGGTCGCGCGCCCGCGAGCGGCAACGATGCAAACAACGCTGCCGCCCCGAATCAAACTGATGAAGGAGTAGGGCAGGGAAGTGCGGACGCGAGTCCGGCCGTGCGTCGCCTCAAAGGAGGGATGTTAATCGACTACTCGTTTATCATCTATAACGCTGAAATCGAGAAGACGAGCAATCAACCGCGATTGATTACCCAAGTGCGGCTGTTCCGTGGCGCGACGGCAGTATTTACCGGGAAAGAAATTCCTTACAACGCTAACAATCAGACGGATTTGAAGAGACTAATTGGCGGCGGACAAATTCAACTGGGAACTGATCTGGCTCCCGGAGATTATGCGCTCCAGGTGATCGTCACCGATCTGAATGCTGACGAGAAACACCGCACGGTTTCGCAGTGGATGGATTTCGAGATCGTGAAGTGATTAGGTGTATCGCATTGCGGTCACTCGACATGAGACGTGAACCTTCAACCAGCTGCGAAGCAGCGTAAGAACTAAGCCCAAGGCGAGGCTTTGCGAGCCTTGGGTCAACGACCTCCTGAGGTTGATCGAGCCCCGAAGGGGGCGACAGCGATCAGCCGCCAATCAGAGCGACCTCGTTACGGAGGCTCTCTCGCCGCTCCGAAAATCTACTGAACCACTTACCCAAGGCTCGCAAAGGTATTTATATAGTTGAGTGACCTAAGCACAACCCGAAGGGTTGCAAAGAAAGTAGCCGGTGGTCGGAGTCCGCGGAGACCACCGGATCTGATGATGAAACGAATCGCACCCCGGAGGGGTGCCAGATCTACGCAATGAATATCCCCAGGTTGAGAATTAGGATTCGGAGGGAATGGCGACCAGTAGTCTTGCACCCCTCGCGGGGTGCGGTCATGACTAATGACTTTTCCGGTGGTCTCCGCGGACTCCGACCACCGGCTACTTTCTTTGCAACCCTTCGGGTTGCGCCTCGGTCAGTCAACTATATTGTTGCCCTCGCAAAGCCTCGCCTTGGGGCTTAGTTCTTACCGCTGCTTCGCAGCTCGTTAAAGGTTGCTTGATGGCGTACACGGTTTGCGGCCAGGCGTAATCGTACAGACTGGACAGTCTGCCGATACGTTACTTGCACATGTGTTGGGCGATTAAATCTGACGCCAGCCGGTGTCCCTCGGCATTCCAGTGGCCATTGCCGAGATCGCTTCCGAATCCATGCAGGAAAACTTTGTTTTGATCGGCGTAGCTTTGCATCGGGGCGGCCAGATCCAGGAAATCGATCTGCTCGCGTCCGGCCAGCGCTTTCAATCTCAGGTTTGGATAGAAAATCGTTTCGGACCCGATGTGCTGAAGAAATCGCTGGCGCACGTTTTGATCAGGATAGACTTGAATCGCGTTGCTCAAGGTGACGAGCAGGAACTTCGCGCCATTCTCTTTCACATCATCCCGCATCCGCTCAATTAATCCTTCGGTTATGTGCCAGGCCTCTTTCCAGTTTTCGTCACGCGGTTCGACATAGATCATATTATCGATGCCGATATCTTCCGCGTTGCGAATCGCCGGCGCTTTTTCGGCGGTCTGTGATTGCGTCTCAGCCAGTTTGCGTTTGTTGCGCCAATCAGTCAGCCGCAGTTTGCCGACGAACTGAAGATAATGAATCAGTTGCACGGTCCGTAAGCGGTTATGAAACCAGCGACCGAGCCGGTTGATTTGCGAATCCCGCTGCCGGTATGTTTTTGATTCGCGAAAGCTGACATCTTCAACCAGTTCGCCGTTGCGGTAGCTGAAGTAAGGAACTTCTTCGGTCTTGCTAAGCGCGCGCGAATTGTCATAGACGTCGTTATAAGTCGTGAAGGCGAGAATCACGAGGTCCGGCGAATAAGCCCAGACCTTCTGCTGCAGGGTGAGCAGTTCCTGCGCCGTGCCATATCCGGAAACGCCAAAGTTAATCACCTCGACTTGTTTACCGGGAAAGGCGTTGCACTGTTGCAGTTTCTGTTGGAGCAGGAACCAAAAGGTCTGTTCCATCGGTACGTGCATCGCTTCTGTGAATGAGTCACCCAGCACGGCAATGCGGACGGTGTTGGCAGGTTTGCTCCTGGCGTGCTCGCGGTCCCGCAACCCATCGCTGTTGATGCGAACGTATGAAGTACCTTCACGCTGATACTGGCCTTCGACGCCGGGAGCCAGGGCGAAGCCCCGATAGTAGTCGGTGGTGTAAAAAATCGGATACGAATAGCCAATCACGCGCAGGAATATTTCGCTCATCAAGAGGCCGAAGGCCAGCCCGAAGAGGAGCAGGAGAAATTTTTTTCGCAGGGCTCTTTTGCGCGGCGGCTTCATGATGAATTGGCAGAAACCCGACCGTAAGGGAGGGTGCTGCAGCTCGTGCTTAACGTTGGAGGCACCCTCCCTCACGGTCGGGTTTCTGCCTTTTCTGATAGACGATCCAACACCAGGTCGCGAGTTGGTAGTTCTCGAGCAATCGATGCGAGCTGCCGGCACGCCAGGCCGGTTGACGGGTTTCGGAATGCACTACACGCAAACCCGCCTTTTGTCCCAGACGTTCGAGACTCTTGATCGAAAACACGAAGTTGTGATGGCCAAGGGCCAGATGTTTGTATGGGCGGCTCTTCAGCTTCAAACGGGAAAGAGTGTCTTTAATGCGCGTATCCAGGCTGCGATAATTCGGCACCACCACGATGATAAAGCCGCCCTGGTTCAGGATTTCTTTGGCGCGATTAATCGTCGAAAGCGGATCGGTTGTGTGCTCCAGGACATGCAGCATCGTGATGATGTCGTACCTGCGACCGAAATCTATTTTTTCAATTGTGCCGTGATGGACCGGGATGCCGACCTTGGCGGGAAGGGTTTCGCTTACATGTTTTGATAAGTCGGTGCCCTCCACCTCATAGCCGGCGTCGCGGGCGAGGTGCAGCAACAACCCGCTGCCCGTGCCG
>Ga0070694_100000192_pt1 | contig 32113 bp, 35 predicted proteins | sample KBSK1251metaG_FD_65470 | JGI IMG/M metagenome (GOLD analysis project Ga0070694, IMG submission 65470) | Corn, switchgrass and miscanthus rhizosphere microbial communities from Kellogg Biological Station, Michigan, USA - KBS K1-25-1 metaG | ecosystem: Host-associated > Plants > Roots >...
GGATGCCGAAGTATTCGAGAGAGAAGGCAAAGTCTTTATGACAAAGACATGCCCCTCGCACGGCGAATGTGAGGAACTCTACTTTGGCTCATATGAGATGTACAAGAAATTCAGCACTTATTGGATGGATGGCAAGGGTGCACATGCTCCAAACGTCATGATTGACAAGTGTTCATGTCCGAACAACTGCGGACTTTGCACAAACCACCTTTCTCACTCTGGCCTTTCAAACATGATTATCACAAACAGGTGCGACCTGACATGCTGGTATTGCTTCTTTTATGTAAAGAAGGGTCTCGAAGGCGCATACCTCTACGAGCCAAACATGGAACAGGTGAGGGCCATGATGAAGACGCTCAAGGCAGAAAAGCCGATTGCAGGCAACTCTATCCAAATCACTGGTGGTGAGCCGATGCTCCGTGACGATATCGCAGAAATCATCAAGGTCATGAAGGAAGAAGGCGTTGACCATGTCCAGCTGAACACAAACGGAATCAAGCTGGCCATGTCTCCAGAGACAATGCGTCAGGTAAGGACTGCTGGTGTCAGCAACCTCTACCTTTCATTTGACGGCGTGACCCCCAGAACAAATCCCAAGAACCACTGGGAGGTACCGTACACGCTCGAATCTGCAAGGAAGTGCGGAATGACAGTCGTATTCGTTCCGACAGTGATCAAGTCGATCAATGACCACGAGCTCGGTGGGATCATCCGCTTTGCGCAGAAGAATCTGGATGTTGTCCACGCTGTCAACTTCCAGCCAGTTTCGCTGACAGGAAGAATGACAAAGAAAGAGCGTGAAAAGTATAGAATCACAATCCCAGACTGCATTGAAAGAATCGAAGAGCAGACAAATGGTGAAATTTCAAAGGACGGCTGGTTCCCAGTACCATCATGTATGCCCATGACCAACATCATTGAGGCATTCAGCAAAAAGCCAAAGTACGAATTGTCAATTCACTTTGCATGCGGTGCAGGCACATACGTGTTTGAAGATGTTGAAACTAAGAAACTAACCCCGCTGACATCGTTTGTAGACATCAAGGGGGTCTTGGAATACTTTGAAGAAAAGGCAGACGAAATCAAGTCGGGTGCCAACAGGTACTGGGCAATGCTTGAAGTGGTCCGCAAGCTAAAGCAGTTTGTCGACAAGGAAAAGCAGCCACGCGGTCTGGATCTTGCAAAGATGTTCTCCAGCATACTGCTAAAGCGCAACTTTGACTCGGTAGGCTCATGGCACGTAAGATCGCTATTCTTGGGCATGATGCACTTCCAGGACAAGTACAACGAGGACCTTGAAAGACTCCAGAGATGTGACATCCACTACCTGACTCCGGACCTCAGGATCATTCCATTCTGTGCCTTCAACGTGATCCCAGAGTGGTACAGAGACAGAATACAAAAGAAATACAGCATCCCCGTGGAAGAATGGGAAAAGGCCCACGGCCAGACTCTTGAAGCAGGTCTTTACAGAGGTCTCATGAGAAGGGGCAAACCCGAAGCAGAAATGGGATGTGCGCTTTCCGAAATGCACAAGGCAGCAGCTCAAGCCACTGACGACCACAAGGGCGTCGAGCTCCGCAACAACATGGCTGGCGCATAAACGCCTTTCTTTTCCTTTTTAGTATTTCCGTCTATACCACTTGTAGATGTAGTACGCTACGCCGATTATGACCACAATTACAATGAGCGGCCAAAGAAAATAGATCACGAATGCGGCGATAATGATAAGTGCTGCTATAATTAGGATATCAAGAATTCCCAGAGGTCTTGTCAACGGACAATATTGGCGGGCAGCACTAGTAAAGGTTTGGGAGAATTGACAAGATATTGCGATATTAGCAAAGAAATTTGGCGAGAATCACAACGATATCATAGCACGAATTTCCAAATCGCGAGATCAACAGGACGATTCCGCCCCATCCGGCCTACAGACATGAGCCAGCTCTAATGCATGCTTGCCCTTCTGCGTGATGGAATAGACCTTGCAAGTGCCCACCATAAAGACTTCCTGAACCAATGCAAACTGCAACAATTTGGCAATGTGACCATCTACTGCCTTCCAGTCTATCCCGAGCTCGCGTGACAACTGGAGCTTGTTCTTTGGCTCTAAAAGCGACCTTAGCAGATTAGTCCTTGTCTCGCCTCCTTTCATCCTGACCAGCAGTTCAAAGACGCCACAACATAGCCCACTCTCAGTCCATCTTGATCTTACTAGTCCTCTCCAGAAGCCGTTTTTGGGGCCCCTGGCTTCAAGAGTGAGTTCTGTGCATGCCAGCTTTCTTGCTTGGAGATACAGCATCTGGTTCTCAGCTATCTTGCTGTCTTGCATTGTCCTAAATTGAGGCTGAATCTCCGCTGCACCTGATCGATAGTCTATAAATGCAGCATGGGTGAGTGTAACAGCGGCGAAAAGAAATACCGCCATGCTGAGAGATTTGGTGCTCATTCTAGCACTGGACCCATGCTTGGAGCAACAGTACAATATACGCTGACTTGCGATAAAAAGTCTTGGTCTGCTAGGAAACATACCTACCGTAACCCACTATGCCATTCTTGCGAAGGTCCCAGGACGGTGGCAGAATCCAAAGGTCGCCATTTGCATCTGCCTCGAATTCTAGCCTTGGCAAGGCGTTTGAAGGCGGCCCCTGGAGTGACGCTGGTCCTTGGAACGCCACCCCCGTAAGGGGATCGTACATGCTGCCATGGCACGGACATGCTCCGGCGCCGCCAATCATTTTCGAGGGGTCCCTTTTGTCAGGTCCGCGTGGGAAATACTTCCAGAGGCACCACAAATGCAGGCACACCATGCTGTACAGTCTAAAGGACGAAATGTCATCCGAGTCGCCCCCCAGCTCCTTCGGCAGCCTTATCAGTTGCCAAGTCCTGAACGATTCCTTGTTCAGGACGGGGTCGTCTGATCTAGGGTATATCACCACTTCAGAACTGTTTAGTGGAAATGTGTGGATATTGGCTGGAACATTTCCCTTGATAACTACCCTCGTTTTCTCAGCTACCGTAGTTGCTTTGTTGGGCAAAAACTTGCCCCAATCAACAAAAGGGGTAAATGTCATTACGGTGCCAGCCGCTGCCATCAATTTCAGAAAGTCGCGCCTAGATACATTCCGAGCCACTACCGGATGATAGGCACTGCACACAAGTAATATTGAGCGCGACTCGATTTATCGCTTGATCCAAACGTTTGGACAAAATCTTAAATAGTAAATGGAAGTCGGCCCGATTTTCCCTACAAACTTATAATTGGCCGAAATTCCAATTTGCGTAGCCATGAACTTAGAGCAGTGGTGCCAGATTGACGAGAGGATATACATTGCAGATTCAGACGAGCGGTACAAACAATACGCTGGTCTCGGGCACAGCGAAAACACAATCGAAAAACTGGCGGGTTTGAAAAGCCAGAATGCCAAGCTCTTTCTCGAATCATTTACTGAGCCCCGGGAGCTCTACTTGTCAGCACTGGAGAACATCGCCGACTCGTCGACTAAAAAGCTCGAACTGAAACTCTACAAAACGCGCAACCAAAAGGTTGTTTCCGCCAAACACAAGATGGGTAGCTCGCCTGTGAACTGGAGCACATGGCGCCAATTCAATAACGTTCAGAAGGATGACTCGAATAGAAAGCAGGTCTTTGACGAGTTCATAACAAAGACAAGGCACATCTCTCCCATAATCAAAAAACGATTTGATGAAATATCACTAGCGTACGGAAAATATTCAAAGAAAAAGATCAATCCACTCGAAGGTTACTTGGAGAACGAGAAAATTTCCTATTCTCAAATGATTGAATTTGTAAAGTCACTAGGCCAACAGGCAAAAAAGCCTTTTCGAGAAGCGTTGCAGACAGTGTCAAAAAAGGTTCTCGGAAGAGAGGCCGACTACTATGACGACTTTTACTTTTTCCGCAACAGGGTCTATGCCGACTTTGGCAAGGAATTTGCAAAGATAAACCCGCCAGATCAGGTTCGCCGGACCCTAGAGGTGTTGAATTTCGAACAGTCGAGTATCCGCATCGACACAGAAAATAGAAAGGAAAAGTACCCGTCCCCGATATGCTTCTTTGTTCACGTCCCCACTGACATTCGCGTTCTGTACAAAAGCGAAAGCCCGTACTTTGATCTCCAAGGATGCTATCATGAAATGGGCCACGCTATTCACGCGTCCTCTATCGATCCAAATATGGAATACTGGAACCGGTATGGCTTTTCGATGGGAATCGCAGAAATCTTCTCAATATTTCTGGAGAGGCTGACAAAGAACAGCAGGTACCTCTCGTCGATAGGAATCAGGGATAAGAGGCTTCTGGAGGAGCTCGAGATGAGGAACAACTTCATGGAGCTCTTCTTTGTGACGTTTTACGCCGCCAACTCGCTGATGAAGGCTGAGTTTTGGCGTAAGCGACTTAGCATGGAGAAAGCAAGCGACTTGTATTCCAAGCTCGTAAAGGAATACACCGGATTCGAAGTACCTGGCGAGTATTGGATGCTTCACCATATTCTGCCTGACGCAATAATGTATGTTCCAAGTTACTTATTGGCGGCTGTCAGGGCGACCGAACTCGACCGTCACCTTCAGGATAGTTATGGCGAAAACTGGTGGGATCAACCAGAGTCTGGCAGGCGAGTCCGCGAAATAATGGCTCCCGGAGCAAAAATCGACCTTGAGGGATTTTCGAGGATGGATAGCAGCCTATTCATGAAAGCAATAACTGCGGCAATTTAGGAAGTAGGAAATAACACGCGCTCCGAGTAATGAGCATTGGGTAAAACAAAATGGTTAACAGAGGTCCGTCTAGTAGACTACGCCGACTTGCGCCTTTTGTTCCTTGGAGAGTTCCCGATATCCGTTCTCGTCTATTATGACGACGTTGATGCTATCACCCGTTCCTGCATTTCTTCTTATTGCTGCAGCGATAGCTTGCATTGCTACCTTGTAGGCCTCGTTTACACTCATGCCTTCCTTGTATTCTGACTCGAGATAGCCATAAGCCACCGGCGAGCCGCTTCCGGTGGAAATGAATTTCTCGGTTGTCATCGATCCAAAGAGATCAATGTTGTTGATCTGGCCACCTTCCTCCTTCGTATGTCCCGCCATGATGATCTGAACGTAATACGGGAAATATCGTTGGTTGAATAGAATATTGGAACACAACCTTGAAGCGGATTTTATCGGCATGAGCTCCCTGTTCTGGAGTCTATAGATGTTGGCATTATACCTCATCGTGTCAACAAGGTTCTGCGCATCGGCCACCCCACCTGCAATGGTCATTGCCAGGTGCTTGTCCACGCGCTGTATCTTCATGACATGTCTATCAGCGATAAACAAACCGGCACTCGCTCTGGTATCGGCTGCAAGAACGACTCCATCCTTGCATGTCAGTGCACACGTCGTGGTGCCTTTCTTTATTTGGTCAGCAATGTAATCGGGGTAGCGGTTATCCTGAGGGTGCATATACCGATTTTCAGTCCGGCATTACCTGATTTAAAACTTCCTACCTCCTGCTGGTTTTATATCACCCTTTGGCGTATTTTTTTTCAACGAAATTTGCCTGCAGCCACGATTTTTGAAAAGATATGGAATGATCATGTTGTCTACGAAAAGCCAGGCGGACCTTCTCTGTTGTATATTGACAGGCACCTCGTTCATGAAGTCACTTCCCCTCAAGCGTTTGAGGGATTAAGGGAAAACAAACGAATGGTACGGAGGCCAGACCTCACTTTTGCAACGATGGACCATAATGTCCCTACCAGCGATAGGTCTCTTCCAATTGTCGACCAGATATCTGCTGTTCAGATACAGACCTTGGCGCAAAACTGCAGGGAGTTTGGAATCACTCTATTTGACATGAATAGCCCCAACCAGGGCATTGTACACGTCATCGGTCCCGAACTTGGGTTGACCTTACCTGGGACTACTATAGTCTGTGGAGACAGCCACACATCCACACACGGCGCGTTCGGCGCGTTCGCGCTTGGAATCGGCACTAGCGACGTAGAACATGTTCTAGCAACTCAGTGCCTGTGGTTGGACAAGCCCAATACTTTTTCAGTGAACCTAACTGGAAAAAGAAGAAATCCTCATGCCGTGACTTCAAAGGACATGATGCTCTATGTAATACGCAAGATAGGAACTGCCGGGGGGACAGGTCACGTGCTAGAGTATCGCGGGGAGGCAATTTCGGAACTCTCGATGGAAAATAGAATGACGATTTGCAACATGTCCATAGAGGCCGGAGCAAGGGCAGGACTCGTCGCGCCAGACAAGACGACATTTGAATTCGTAAGGGGTAGGCGGTATGCCCCGCAGGAAGACCAATTTGAAAAGGCAGTAGAGTACTGGAAGGGTCTGGCATCGGATCGAAATGCAAAGTTCGATAAATCAGTTGAATTTAGTGTCAGCTCGTTGCCGCCCCAGGTGAGCTGGGGGACAAACCCTGGAATGGTGGTCGACGTTACCGAGGATGTGCCTGATCCTGCCGAGTATGCCAGTGGAAACGAAAATGAGCGAAAGGCAGCAATCCGGGCATTAGAATACATGGCTCTCACGCCAGGGACACCCATTACCGACATCAGGCTAGACAGGGTATTCATTGGCTCTTGCACCAATTCGAGACTCGAAGACCTTGCTGAAGCGTCAATCGTAGTCAAAGGTAGAAAGGTTTCCCCAAGTGTCAGGGCGATGGTCGTGCCGGGATCTCAGAAGGTAAAATCTGCTGCAGAAGAGCTGGGCCTCGACCAGATATTTCGAAACGCAGGATTTGAATGGCGCGAATCCGGGTGCAGCATGTGCCTCGGGATGAACCCGGATATCTTGTCTCCCGGGGAGCGATGCGCCAGCACTTCTAATCGCAACTTTGAAGGTCGCCAAGGATCCGGCGGAAGAACGCACTTGGTAAGCCCTGTCATGGCGGCCGCGGCTGCAATCGAAGGACACTTTGTCGACGTCAGGGAGTGGCTCTAAATGGAACCCTTTACATTCGTGAAGAGCAAGGCTGTCCCTCTCGACAGAGTAAACGTGGACACCGACCAGATTGTCCCAAAGCAGTTTCTCAAATTGACCAGCAAGACGGGCTATGGAAAATACCTGTTCTACGATTGGAGATTTGACGCGCAAGGCAAACCGCGAAAGGATTTTGTGTTAAATGAACAGAAATATGCTGGGAGGAAGATACTTCTTGCCCGAGATAACTTTGGCAGCGGAAGCTCTCGGGAACACGCGGCCTGGGCGCTACTCGACTATGGATTTAGGGCAATCATAGCGCCGTCCTTTGCTGACATATTCTATAACAACTGCTCAAAGAACGGAATTCTGGCAGTAAACCTTCGATCAGATGAAGTAGATTATCTCTTTGACAATAAGGACCTGGACATTCTAGTTGACCTGCGCTCGCAGAACGTTACTGCGGGCAAATTGCTTACGAGATTTGAAATTGACGAGTTCCGCAAGACCGTTATCCTAGAAGGACTGGATAGCATAGGCCTTACGTTAAAGCTCAAAGAGCATATTGACCATTTTGAAGCGAAAAAAACAACAATGATTCCAGCAAAGGGCTAACAAGATTTTTATCCCAACCAGGCTTGATGAGGGATGAAAGTCCTTGGCGGGTATTGTAGCCATCCATAGCCTTATCGCGAGCCCAAAGAACAATGTGATTTACTACCTAGCTCATTCCATGAGGATGCTTCAACACCGAGGCAAGGCCTACTGGAAAATGATAGTAGGACCCGGAGCTGCAGGTGCCGAGGGCTCGCTGCCCTCCGACGAAGCGCTGCTTCGACTTGCACAAAAAGAGAAACTTCATGGGACCAGCGGGATCGGCTACCTTTCAAAGCGTCCTCCACCCTTCCCAAGCATGAATGGCACCTGGGTCGCCTTTGACGGATTCTTTGTTGATACAGAAAAACTGCACTTGCACCCCTATGTTGGCTCTGCCAAAGATTCAGACTCACTGTTCAAGATCTACCACATCTTTACACAACTTTTGTTCGAAAAGAAGGATCCAGAGCGCGCGGCAGAATTTCTAGAGAGACACTTGCGCGGTAACCTTATGATAAAAGTGGGGGAAGAGATCTTTGCATATCGAGACGGAACTGGCTTTAAGCCACTTGTTTCTGCAACTAACCGCGACGGCACGCTTCAGATCCTGGCCTCAGAAAACTCGTTGAGGACGTCGCTTATCGACATGGAGTTTAGCGACGTAAAAGCGGGCCAGCTGTTGAAAATGAGCAGGTTAAATGGCGGAATAGAAGTCCTGGCACAGACGTCTGCACCCCGGATCATGATGGATCCCTTTGAGTTCATTCGAGAGTCAAATGTGGTAGCGACTGTCGGCGGAAAGAGCATATATCAAATTCGCAAGAACATCGGTCGCGAGCAGGCAAGGCTAGTGCAATCCGATATCGATCTTGACTCTGCATACGCAGAGCCTGACTACACTCGTCCTATGACCCTCGGATTCAGTCTGGAATACCAGAAGCATTCTAGTTCATTTGAGTTGATGGAGGGAATAATCAAGGACAGATATGACGATTCTGACCACATGATAGACTTTTCCGAACAGGTCAGCAAGAACAAACTGCTCACCACCGGCAGATCTCTAAAGTTCGTAATGGATAACCTCACTAAGGACAAGAAAATCGCATCAGTACAGGGGACCATCCAGACAGGGAGCACGACCCGGGAGACGATTTACTACCTCAAGAAGGCAGGCGCGGCCAAGATACACGTAGTAGTTAGCTATGTCCCCACAGTGGATGGCAGGCAGGTAGGCCTGTACACGCAAAACAGGGAGCTGGTAGCGAACAAGTACGTCGGGGAAGTCGCTTCCATTGACGAACTGAACCATAGTGTAGCTAAGGAGATCGGCTCAGATTCTGTGTACTACAACTCCCCGGCTGTCCTCGCAAAAGGAATTGGCGTTCCCGAAAACAACTTGTGGTTTCCCGAGTGGGTCCGGTTTCTAGACTATAAATGAGAAAGACTGACGTAGATGAGGAAAGAATCAAAGCTCCACCCAGTGATAGCACAATTCTTTTCAGTGGTAGGTCTCAGGAACAAGGTTATGCCATAACCCGAATCGAGCTGAGGCGATATGTTGAGCGAAAGCACGACCGCCTTGGCGATTATTCATTACTTACTGTATTGGTGGAAACGGATAAGGGGTCAGTTGAGATGAAATATGATGAAGGATTTAGAGGTCAGGAAGCGCTGGAATCAGCGGCTAGCATGCTGCGGCAAAACGTGGGGTTAGCTGCACTAGTCAATAGAGCTTTGATAGAGCTGCGGCAATAACTCGGCGCAATAATTTTTCATTTGTTGCTCTAGAATCTTGCAGCCCTGCTGACTTAAGCCTACTCCGATAATTGCATTTGCAATGGCAGCTGTTTCAAAAATAAACTTTCTCCATAGAGAAAGATCTTGCAGCTGCGGTCATCCGATGAAGTATCACATAAAGGGCGAGCTAAAGTGCGTATTTGGGATATGCGCCTGTGATAAATACTGCCAGGTAACTAACTAGAGTAATTTTTCCGCTTCACTAAGCGCATTGACCCTTACAGGCCACTTGAAGTCCGCGTTCCAAGGCTGATTGAAAAGGATTGCCGATTTGGGCGGTACGACATCGATTAGGTTTTTTGGAGCGTCGTCAATTAGAACATCAAATGGATAATTCGACTTTGGCACAGCATCGTAAATGAACAACAACTCATCAGCATAGACATTGTTGAAATCTAACCATCTTGCGACATAAGCCGCAGTTGGCCGTTCCCTCTTTGTCAAAATGGAGATCCGGTATCCTTTCCGATGGATCCTTTTTGTAACTTCGCCAATGTTTGGTTCTGTTGGTGGGATTTCGCGCCAGCGGAATTTCCATACGTGACTGAAATAGCTGTAGACCTCTTCAGGGCTGATAGGCAGTATCGTCGGGATATCCCACGCAGTAATGTCCTTTTTTGTCACACTCTTTCCATTCTTCTTGGTATATTCATCAGACCAAACGAGCATTACGTCTGCCAACACGGAATCGACATCGATAGCCACGGTCCTGACAGCTTCTGTTACTTTTGCTGAAGACCCTTCCAAGAGTTGATCTGCCAAGGAACCCGCCAATCTCTAATGCTAGAAACCGTATTTATAGAGTAGGAAAATTGGATGAGCTGGGATCAGGCCTCTAATTAGTTTTCAAGCAAGTGGACCAATAATCATCATATCGAGTTATGTCAAGCTATTTGCGCAAAAATGTGTTAGATGCTTGTCTAGCTTATTTCGCTGGTTAATTGGTTAGATCAAATTTGTATTTCATGTAGGGGCGCACTGAAAACAAATAGTAGCCAGATAATACTGCGCTACCTGCTAGCCCGCCTACTGTTGCACCAAAGACGTAGCCGCCCGTTTGATAAAGCCCTTCATTCAACGGGTCAATACCGGGTGATTGCACCGTCATTAATGCAGCCGAAGAAAAGAGAGCAATCGCCGAACCGGCCATGAGGTAAATACAAAGAAATGCACCACGTGATGCGGTACTTTTCCCTGCCGGCTTGTTTGGCTTCGCACTCGCCTCTAGCTAACCTTCTGACTGCGCCAGCCGACGAACCAGCAACCCACAATTTGTAGAGTAATGGGGCCGGCCGGATTCGAACCAGCGACCTCCAGCGCCCGAGGCTGGCATCCTACCATGCTAGACAACGGCCCCCTTTGATTTTCGCAATGTTATGGTAATTTAATGCGTTCGGTATAACTGCGCGAAGGCATAGCTCACACCGGGAAAACGCATTTGCGAAACCTATTCAAATTGTACGGCTCACAGAACCTGCATAGTGGCGGCCTTTGATGGGATTCCACTCCAATTAAGTATGTGCACCATGTAGTATCCAGGTGGCGCTAGCCTGCTGTTTCTCGGACTTGATACCTTTATGATATTTCCCGTCTTGCTGATGATTTGCAGCCAGAGCAGCCTCTGATCTGTATTATAATGATGTGTTGTGCTAGAGAATCTAACCATTGAAACTGATTTTATTGTAGAAGCGTTAAGAGTCGTGATTTCAAACTCCTTCCCGTAGGTCGCAGTAGCTGAAATTGCTGAAATCTTTGGTCTCTGCTCAAACACGTAGGTTGGACTAAAGATTTCCGTTCGCAGCTCATAGCTGTATGGGCTGTAGGAGCTCCCAGCAACATAAACGCGGCCATCCATCAAGAGTAAAGCGCCAGAATGGTAAATCCTAGGCACTGAATGAGGCGGCAAGATCGTCCATTTCTTTGTGATTGGGTCAAACATCTCTGGCTTGTACACGGCAAGTGATTTGTCGTTGTTTTCTCGCGTTCCACCTATGATCAACACTTTTCCGTCAGGGAGAATTACTGGGTTACAATATCTCCGTGGAAAAGTCATCGATGGAGCAAATTTGGATACCAACTTGAAGTCGCTCTGTTCTAGGATCTCTGCGCTTTTCTTTGCAATCGCAGGAAAGCTTGGATCGTCCGACCCACCACATATTAAGATCTTGCCCTTTTCTGTTGTTGTGTTCTGAAGCGGAAGAAGAACTGAAGTTCCAAAGGAACGTTCAATGCCAGTACCTGCTTCATACCAGCTCCCTGTGGAAGGATCCCAGAGGTACCGTATCGGGTCCTGACCGACGCAAGCGACCATACCACTTGGGAGAAGGTGCATTCTCGGATACGGGTCTACTAGAGGGGCGACGCCATTGTTCGTCCCGCCGTAACATATTTCTCCCGCACCTTCTACGTTCGCACACCCATCCGGCCCGCATCCTACGCAGTAAGTATCACTAGAATTAGGCGCGTACGAGATGGTCCACGTTTTGTTGACAGGGTCGTAAATTTCTGTAAGCAGATTGTTGTAGCCAAATTCATCGTAGCCATCGACCACCTGGATTTTTCCATTGGCAAGGCAGACCACGGTAGGATACCATCTGCCATGTTTCATGGCAGGACGATTAAGAAACGTTTCAGTTTGGAAGCTAAACTCGTACGTCGAATTTAATCCCCACCACAATCGGTTCGGAGAATCTTTCGCGTACTTTAGAGTCCCACCAACAAACAGTACGTTCCCGCTTGGGAGAAGTGCGTGTCCAGAACACCAGATATCCTCGTCCAACAGGTATTCCTTCTGCGCGTTTGTTGTCGGGTTCCATATGCCGGCCTTAAATGGACCACTCGCACTTGGCCTATGAAATCCCGACCCAGCTACATACAGAACTTTACCCGATGGAAGAAGAGCGAGATGTACAGGGTGATTGAGCGCTTTGGGTCCTGTCTTCCATGACCCGGATACTTGCGCAGTTGCTTGATTGTCAAAATTATTGAATGCACGCGGGCTACTCACACTTCTCATACCTGCCAAAGCAGCTATTCCACCCGCGGCAAGAAATCCGAGGAATTCGCCCCGGGAAACCCTAGGCACGAAGATAACGGTTAGTTGCTAAATATGAACAGCATGTATTCTGTAGTTAGTAACAACACATCCCGTTGTTACATCCGCAATTATATACGATATTCCTGGTGCCACGTCCGGGATCAGCATTTGCCGATCGCGCTTTTCGTAGCGATAGCGGGAGTAATAGTGGGTTCTCTAATAATTGCCGGATTCCTCTCCACCGAATACATCCAGGAATTTCACTTTGGCTCAAACGCGGACGCCTCTGGAATGCCACTTGACGTCGCCGAAGTATTCACTTCAAGGCAGCGAAGTGGTGATGCACTAGGAGGCACAAATTATTTGCGAGTCGACGAAGGATTCGTCGACGACGACAATCACTGTGAATTCTGCATCGCTATGGAGTACAAGCCGGGTCCTCAAGGAAAGGCACTCATCGCTTTTACAAATGTTAACCCCATCGATCTTAGCGGGGCGAAAATACTCACCTTCGCGGCAAGGGGCGAAGAAGGAGGCGAAACCCTAAACATCTATGTTGCAGGAAGCAAATCAAAAGAATCGTCAATAGACATGTATGACACAGGGTCGAGCGGTGAAGTCAAAGGCATTAAGGAAGTGAATTTTTCTAGTTCAGATACAATTACCCTTGGCAAATCCTGGCAAGTGTACCAGGTAGAACTAAATGACGTTGAACGATCTGAAGTTACTCACGGTTTTGCCTTTGAAGTCGTGAAGGGAAAAGGGAATGAACGGCAGGTCGTCTATCTGGATTCAATTATCTATTCAAAGTGAGAATACTTCAGCGAATAGATGTGCTCCGTATGATTCAATGGGCAATCTTGTTCCGCAGGACTCCTAGGGATATGGGGCCTAGTAAGAATGATGCTCATTCTTGTGGCTTCTTAGTTCCTTGAAACTGGAAAATGCAAGTTTACATTTTTCGCATTGCCACTGCTTTGATCGAGCATCTTGGTAAGAGCCAAACGCAACTCTACCAACGCGATACGTCTTTGTCCGATGATCATATGTCACAGGATTATGATTAACTCTATATTTTATACTGCTCATATCGGGGTTCCAAATTCGCAAATTATGATTTAAAAATCCAGTGGTGTGGCACTACAGAACATACTTCCACAATAGGAAGTGTTCACAGATTTAGAATCAATTTAGATGTTATTCCTTTTTCGGCATGAATCGCTAGTGAATCAAATTCAGCAGTCGCGGTCGAAGAATTTCCCGGATGAAAAAGTGCTCTTTGCAATGGAGCTTAAGCAACTCTCTTAACCTTATAGCCTGAAATTCAGCAGCTGGAACAGCTCGTGCCCATTTTTTTGAACAAAGACCAAAAGTCATACCATTAGTTCATCGAAGTTAACGAAATTGATAATTTCTATCAAAAATAGGGAAACTAAAACAAAAGATTCTTGTTGTTAAATGTCCTAGATCTCGATCTCCGAAGGCTAATAAGAGAGTCAATCCAAGCTCGTTTCAGGCAGTTGTTCAAATCAATCGAGCATCTGTTGCGACGTCATCAGAAAGAGCATTACCAATGCCCATTCTGCAAGCAGCAATTCTACGAAAAAATAGTGTTGGCACTCCACATAGGTCAGAAGCACTAGAGTACTTTCGAATAACTTTCCAGTGAAAGAAATTTTCCAACCCCCGGTTAGATCATATCTATCTATGCGCGTTACTATCCCGATCAAGTCGGGTGGCTATAGGTACTCTATGGATTTGCACAATAAGCTGAATGAGGAAACTTGAATCCACCGGGAGAGTAAAGCCTCTCCATTTCCCATATATTCAATATGTTCCAAATGTCCAATTTCATTTCAAGTAACTCTATTTCGAAAATAATTCCATCTGATATTCTCCATTACTATAATGAACCTGATTTCTTCTCGGTTTCATGGGTTTCAGAACATTTTCGTTTTTGTTCCATACCCTCTTATATATTGCATCTCGGCTCTCACCATCAAGATTACAATGACTCTAAGCAAAAAGCACATTGGAATTATGGCTATTGCCCTCGCAGTAACCGTAGCACCAGTGTTCGCACAAATGGCTTCTGCGGCAGAAGCAAACACAAAGGTCAGAGCATTCCAGAACGGTGTACTGATCGATAGCGGTAACCCAGGACAGATAAACACAGACACTGACTGTGTCGGTGGAATTGACACCGACGAACTAGCAACCTACATGATTTGCTATCTTATCCCACCAGGAGTGGCAAACAATGACAATAGCAATGCAATTGCTCAACTCACTGCCACAGCTGAAGAAACATGCCCTGCGGACGCAGGCTTCAACGTGGCAGAGCAGACATGCTATACAGCAACTTTCGCAGCCTCTCTATTCGACCAGCAAGGTGATTGGCACTTCCACGCTGAATTCTACAATGCACAGGATCAGTTGATCGCTGACGGCGAACAGACATTCGCAAACAACTCGTTCTTCGTACTACCAGAGTCACCAATTGGCGTAGCAGCTCTCGTCGTGAGTTCGCTAGCAGTGCTTGGCGGATTCATGTTCCTGCGAAGTCGAAACCACACAAACTTGCCGCTGTAAGAAAACAACAGCCCTATTGAGCACCACTCGATAAGGGTATTTTTTCCTTTTTTACTATCGTCTCATGGATAGCTAGCCTCTACATACAATCTTGCTACGCGACTTGAACGAGGTCGATTCTGTTACCTGCGTCCCTTGTTGCGTCTGTTGCACTCGTTCCAGTTTCTGCTGCCTCAGCCAGTTCATCCATTTTTCTTTCGCAGCCACCTTGGCCTTGTTATCAGCCGTTACTTTAGCTCCCTCCTTTAAGGAATATTCGTTATGCATCAAACTGCACCTGCACAGTGGACGATCATAGTTGTGACAGAAAATTGCGACAGTAGAATCGATTGGCGGCTCTTCTAATTCTAACTATCATGCTGTAACGGGGAAGATTCCTTCTGGTAGTTCAGAACCAAAATATTCATTGCATGCGAATGCAGTCATACTAGTTGATGTTCAAATCGTTGGACTTTCTGTATGTCCCCGCGCCTGACATCGAATCGTCGGTAAGATACTACACAGAAGTGCTTGGAGGCGAGTTGCTTTGGAAGATACACGCATACGGAGTGTGGGTAGCGTGCATAGCGCTTTCTAGAGATGAGCGGCCATACCTTCTGCTTGCAGACCATATTGAAAGAAAAGACGTGATGTTGATTTATCAGGTGGCCAGCCTCGAGGAAACTATTGCAGAGCTAAAGCCCAAAGGATGGAAAGAAGAGAACAGAATTGAAATCCCACCGGGTCCGTGTTGTACTTTTCGTGACCCCGCGGGTAATGCACTTGTCGTCTATGAAAACACTCGACCTTATGTAATGCATGAATTTAAGGGCAAGATCGACAAGCCAGATTGAAGTCCCGGGCCGGGACTAGCTTTCATCTATTTGGCGTCGTTTACTGCATCAAGATCGAATGCCGCATACTCTGTCCTTCAACATGTGATGAAACACAGTACCGTACCTTAGATTCGGCTAACCTTTAATCCTACCAAGTACTTGCTCAGGTATCTTTCATGATACCAGTTGGCTTTATGTTCATTCAATGCACAAAAGGCAGCGAAGACAAGATTCTTGACGTCGTGAGATCTATTCCTGAGGTAACCTACGCCTACAAGGTCGACAAGGCATACGATATCGTAATAAGGCTAGAGTCAGATTCCCTTGAGAGGTTCACATCAGCGATTACAGTTATTAGGTCAACGCCTGGCCTGCTAAACACAGATACGATGATAGGTTTCCGGAGACAATAGGTTTATCGAGAGAAGGACAAAAAGACAGTTGCTGGAGAAAACTATTGGAAGACTACACTAGCTGTATTTCTGTGCAGAGTTAGGAGCAATCCCCCGTTCTATCTAGAATAGAGATACTCAAAGAATTTCAGCGTGAACAACCCAAGTGACTTCAAGGGATAACGCAAAAGTGTCCGCCATTGTCCCTTGCCAGTCATTCTCGCAATCCGATACTTTATTCCCAATTGAGCAGATCCGTAATTTGGATATTTTTTCATATAGGCACTGGCTGTTTTTCCATAATATTGCTTCTTAAGGAGCCACTTTGATAATTTGAAATTACCTTCATCATGTAGAATCGCATCGCTTGTTCTCGCATCGAGTCGGTATCCAAGTGCTTCAATCTTCTGTGGCAGAGTGCTCTCTTCGTAGGCAATAACATCCTCATCAAACCCTCCTTCCCGTAGTGCAATCTCTCTGTCAAAAAACCGAACAGATTCTATTTTTGATCCAGAATATAACGATCTCTCGAAATCTCTAACCCCGACCCAGAATCCATTACCTATCGACCTTTCAGGGATTGTGACCCCCGCTACATCTGCCTTACATGATTCTACACACTGTTCAATGACTCTCTTTTCCAATATCATATCAGAATCTATGAAGCATACGTATCGGCCCCGCCAGGTCCTTAAACCACGATTCTTTGCTTTTGTGCGTTCTCCTTCCAATGCTATGACCCTTGCATTCGTTTTTTCTGCTATTCTAGCCGTATCATCACTGGAAAAACTACCTACTAGAATAATTTCAATTTCTCTATAAGTCTGACCCTTTATTGATTTGAGACAATTTTCAATAGTATTACCGTTATTCCTGGTTGGTATTACTACAGAGACTAGTGCAGGGTCATCCACGCAATGACGATTGTAATTTGGCATATATAATTAGGCAAGTTGTAAAAAGTTGCACAACAGGATCGGTACACAATTCTCGCGGACTTGATGAGAGTATCGTTGATACATGCGACAGTATGTTGCGACTCTTCACGAGAGCAAAGTATCCACGGCCGCCTATTCTCATTTAACAGCTGAAGTTAATGCTGGTAACATTTCGGTTCGTGAGAAAGGGTCGAAACCTATTAGAAATTCTAAGTGATTGTCTCGAGTCGCGCATTTGCATTGCAGTGTAGATCTCAGATACGTCACTATTCCCCTCTATAGCAGGCAGCCTGTATGCGTTGAAGACACTGCGTGTAGTACTGCGAATACGCAATCCTTTATGGACTCGCCGGAGGTTAAGCTTGAGGACATGGTTATTCCGAGTGTTGTTAATCCTGCAGTATTTACTGAGACAAGACCTTGGGGGCACTTTGAACGCTACTCGCTCAACGAGCCATGCACCGTCAAGTTAGTCTACGTTGAAGCCAACAAGCGACTATCACTTCAATATCACAACAAAAGAGATGAGTTTTGGAAGGTAATAAAGGGGCCAGCAGAAGTAAGGACTGAGGACGATACCCGGGTGCTCCAAGAGGGAGATACTATAATGATTCCGAGAAAGACAGTCCACAGGCTGGGTGGCCTTGAAGAGTCCGTAGTCATCCTCGAAATATCATACGGGGAATTTGACGAGTGTGACATTGTAAGACTTCAAGACGACCATAGCAGACAATTGAATAATGCAGCGCCAGTAACTCGCTAGACTTTGGCACGCTTGCTGATTCAAAATTAGTCCAGTTCGACAATGCGATATTGTTAAGGGACGCTCCCGTAAGTGACAGGGAGTTTTTTCTCGCCAAAGTGTACGAATGTTACCGAGTCATCAAGAATGGACTGTCATGGTTATTAAGAGGGAAAGTAACAATAGAAAAAGACCGCTCATTGAAAGCGCAAGTCAAGCAATCTGTTATTAGTTTGAATGCGCGATCGTACTCCGTGTCTGTATCCGGACTCTTAATTCTTGAGTCGACCCAGAATTAGAGGGACTAAAAATGGATAGCGTGCAAAAACACGATTCTAATTTTGCAGGATGGAAAACACTTCTAATTCTTAGTTCACTGGGCTTGATTGTCATGTTTGACGAAACAATGATACTGCCAGCAATACCGGATTTCATTCGCGGTTTCAATATCACATACAGCGAGTCGTCATGGCTTCTTTCATCCTACATAATTGCAGCGGCCGTCATGACTCCTATCGGAGGTAGGTTGTCAGACATTTACGGCAAGAAAAAGATACTGCTAATCGTGATGGCAGTTTATGCAGTTGGAATCGTGGCAGGGCGATTTGCCACCAACATGGAATTCATGATAATGGCAAGAGCAGCGCAGGGCGTTGGAATGGCAATGTTCCCAATCGCATTCGGCATAATCCGGGAGGTCCTTCCTGAGAAGAAACTTGCGATAGGGCAAACGATTTTCAGCTCTACATTTTCTGGGGGAGCAGTTGTCGGGCTCGTGGGGGGTGCTGCCATAATCCAGAATTATGGGTGGCAGGCGACGTTCCTGGCGATATTGCCCGTCGCAATAGCGTTGTGGTTCGTGATACTGAAGTTTGTGCGGGTCCCAGCCTCACCGCCCGATCCAGCGTCCGGCGGTCAACAGACAAGGCAAACGATTGACCTAAAGGGAACGCTGGCCCTAGCTGCCGCAATAATTTCATTCCTCGCTGGCATAACTTTTCTGGAGGGAGATTATGAGTGGTATCAATTTGCGGGACTATTCGCAATATCTGCTATCTCGGTAGCGGCATTTATCGCGATTGAAAAGAGGGTACAGTCACCCCTACTCGATCTCAAGTTGATGTCCAACAAACTCTTCCTACCACCGACCATAATTCTCATGTTAGTCTTTATGTCAATATTCATGGTTTACTTGACAATCCCAGTGATGGTCCGGAGCCCGCAGCCACTGGGATTCGGAGGCGACGCCGTCGCTGTTGCAAGCGTCCAGCTTCCGTTCATGGTGGTACTGCTTATCGGGACGATCCTATCGGGCTTTATCCTGACTAGGATCAAAAACACAAAGCTGACGCTCATCGGCACGATCATAGGCGCAGTCGGATTCTTTATCCTGTTCATGTTCCATTCGACTACAGAAATGGTCTCGGTTGGCCTTGCCATACTTGCGGCCGGGCTCTCATTATCTATTACGGGGTCCTTCAATGTAATTCTGCTCTCCGTGCCAATGCAAATGACTGGGATAGCCCTTGGAATGACGCTTCTTCTCAATCTAGTGGGAATGTCCGTCGGTCCAGCCCTTGCAGGGATACTTCAGCAGACAAATCAGGGCGCTGTTGAGGGGGTTCCAGGTCTATATCCGACCGAGGCAGCGTATAACCTGATATTTGTCATCGCGGCGCTTGTTTCAATCGGTTCTGTGGCTATGGCAATCTCTGTGGCCAGAAGAAAAATTATGCCACTTCCCACGGCCCCCGAGCGAGGTCTGGGCGAAGACGGCTATCAGGGCTCATCCCAAGGACACCAATAAGCTGATCGTAGAACAAATTCCGACACGAAGCGACATCGACACACCGTCACTTGCCAACTATTGGTATTCTACTTTCAGATCGTCTCCAAAATTCTTGAGGAGTTTGTGAATTTTCGGATCAATGACAAACTTGCAGTATGGGGCGCTGTGATGCTCGTCATAGTAATTCTTGTGATAGTCCTCGGCAACATAGAACTTTTTGAATGGAGTGATCTCTGTTACTACAGGGTCCCGGTAGGCTCCTTGTGCTTCAATATCTCTTTTCGACTTCTCCGCGATCACTTTTTGCTTGTCATCGTGGTAAAAGATTGCTGATCTGTATTGCGTGCCTACATCGTTACCTTGTCTGTTTAAAGTAGTAGGGTCATGAGTATGCCAGAACACATCTAACAGCTTTTCAAATGATATGACACTTGGATCAAATTCTATTTGAGCGGCTTCCGCATGGCCGGTTCTTCCAGAAGATACCTGTTCGTAGGTTGGATTCTCCACCTTGCCGCCAGAGTATCCTGGCAAGACCGATTTGACGCCCTTTAGTCTGGCAAAGATTGCTTCCGAGCACCAAAAGCATCCGTTAGCAAGAGTAGCGATTTCCATATTACTGCTCACGGCTCTCCGAAGGAACAAAGCGCAGAGATAGTGAATTGACGCACTCTCTGGTATTCCTTGAAGTCATCCTTTCTCCGACAAATTCATGACCCAAGTGGGCGCCGCATTTTGCGCATTCTATTTCCGTCCTCATTCCATCGGGATCGGGAATGCGCCTTATTGCATTAGGAAAGCTGTCGTCAAAGGCTGGCCATCCGCAGCCAGCATCGAATTTGCTCTTTGACGAAAACAGCGGCTCATTGCATCGCCTGCACACGTATGTACCCTGTTCATAAAAATTATCGTATTCTCCGCTAAAAGGATATTCGGTACCTTTGTGCACTATTATCCTCTCTTCTTCTGGTGTTAGCTTTTTGTAAACCATAATTCCAGCCATATAATATTGGAGCATTTGCTATATCTATTATTGGGTCGAACGCCGGCTGGAGGCAACCATATCCTGAATGCTACTTCACATGGACCTGGTTCGACCAGAAATAGATTGGGTTACATTTTTCTCATGGTTGTGAGTCAAGACTCTTCCGCCTGAGGATTTCCTTACTGATCTCTTCCCGCTTTATCTGCTCCCCCCTGCGTCCAGGCGTCGCCATTTCTTGCCGCGCCACTTTTTTCAACTCATCTGACAGCTCGTCGGATCCAAAATGGGGACTGAGCGAGTTGTTCGTTCGTTTCTTTCGAAGTTCGAGAGCGTACCTTTCTCTAAAGTCCTTTTCTTCCATTGTATCGTCAGTCACATCAACTCATCCTCTAGCGCGATGCGCCAAATGAGCTTTTCTTTTCGGCTACAATCATCGTTAGACAAGATCTTATCCTCGCTATAGAGCGCAACTTCCTGACTATTTTGGCTATGCCACTTTCCGATTCGGCGTTCAACTCTGCCACAATGTCATAAATACCAGAGATCTTTGTTGCCTGCTGGACTCCAGAAATATCGCTCATCTCAGAAACTATGGCTCTCTCGGCGCCGAGGTCACAATTCAAAAAAACGAAGGCCTTTGACATGATCACATTAGGCAGCCCCGGTATAAAAGGAAATTTTGGTGAGATATTACAACGATTGCTTTTTCCGAATATGTAGTCGACTTTTTTGCCACTTTTGATGCCACACTACGAAGAAAGCCTAGGAACTGAAGCGGCGCAATTTCGACATGCTTCTATCTGTATGGTGTGATCTGGGCCACGAGCCATTTCTGGGGGCATGTCTTGTGAATTTCCTCCCATTCTTCCTGTAGCAGACGAAGCACAATTCGTTATAAGCGACTGTGATTCCCTTGTTGCACTGCGCACAGAGAATCAACTTGAATTCTCCGCCACGTAGTGCAACAACCCCTTTCGTATTAACGTAGCCCATTCATCCTCCCCATTTGTAAGCGAAATCTCATGGGAGATCGCCATGTGCGCCAAGAACTGTCCACGACCTGTCAGTGTTATTCCACATCTGGCACAGCAAACGTGCATGATGGGAACAGGCTTTGATTCAGACGAGAACTGATTTTGAGAATCAATTACAAGAGTCTTTGGTACGTTTCTGCGTGTACCAGCCAATTTTCTTGCTGGTATCCTTACGACGAATGTTGGCAAATCGCTCTCGGTACCGATCAGTCGGTGATAAAGCTGTCTGAATCATTTGGATGTCTAATTACATATATCAGTGCAGTAAATAGCGAATATCCGTATTACCTACTAAGGCTAGTCGTCATGTCAGTGATCTAGCGCAAGAAAGCAAGTGGGGATAGAACACCGAGTAGGATTAGAATACCATAGAGCGAGACGACAACAAGATTTAGAAAACATTCTGTAGACTTAACAACGTCGCGGAATTCTTGCGGCAATCCTACGCTAGGGGAAGGAAATAAATGGATACCATTTCCCCTGTTATGTTATATCAGAAGCGACTAGAATCTGTTGATTACGCCCCTTAGGCCGGCGTAATTTTCTGTATCAACAAATGCGCGCTCAGCCTCCAGTATGCTGTACTTATGTGTCACCAGCGACGAAAGGTCGATCTTCTTTTCAGAAACCATGCCAGCCGCTTTGGACATTAGAGATGGAGTGCAGCCAAAACTTCCAATGACAGAGATTTGGTCATAATGCACTCGATTTGTATCTATCTGCGGCAAACTATCATGGGACATTCCTGCAAACAAGTTGATCAGAGAATTCTTGCCAGCGACTTTCTGGGCGAGCTCCAGAGCCAAAGGATTGCTGGTTGCAATGACTACCGAATCAACAGATGCAACTCCGAAATATTCATTGATCGTTTGAATCGTAGAGTCATCATCTTGGCGCTTCAAGACAAAGTCTGCACCCAACTCCCGCGCCTTTTGCATTCTTGAATCAATCCTTCCAATTACGCAAACTTTACGGCTCTGAATTTGCTTGAGGAGCTGCAAATGCATTAGTCCGATAGGCCCATCGCCGATGATAACAACGTTCGAATGTTCAGGTCTTTGATAGTCCATCCTTAACACACTGTTCAGACAGCACGCAAGTGGCTCCAAGAGTGCAGCCTGTTCGTCAGTCAGGCCAGGAGGAATCGCGACGAGCCCCCCGATCTTGACGACGTTTTCCGGAATTTGGACATACTCTGCAAGACCTCCGTTAACTGTGGAGCCAAGCTCTTTGAGATCTAGGCACAAGTTGTATTGTTTCAACCTGCACATGCGACATTCTAGACATGGAATTTGAGGATAGATTGCAACCCGGGTCCCCGCGCTGAGGTTGCCTTGCGGGGTTCGGACGGCATCAACGAGTTCTGCACAAATTTCGTGCCCTAGGATCACCGGCGGCCTGACCTTTCTATGGCCGTGGCGAAACACGCGGACGTCATATCCACACACTGCACAAGCCTTTACTCTTGTCCTTATGCCACCACTGGGTGACGTCACGACTTTTACACGCAGATCGTTCGGACCTGAGAAGACTGCCGCCTGCATTGTCTTCGAAAATTCCAAACTTGGTGGCGTAACTCCTCTTAGCAAATATAAAAAGGCTCACAGGTATGTATTCCTATCAATGTCAAGGTTATTCGAACCCCATATTCACATGTACTCTCGAACGACAGACGACTACGATGCGATGTCAAAAGCAGGAATCGAAGTTATTGTACAACCGTCATTCTGGCTCGGCAGCCCGCGCACGTCAGTCGGAACCTTCCAAGATTATTGGGAGCACATGATAACCTTCGAAACCGCTAGGGCAAAGGAGTATGGGATCGAACACTTTGTATGTATTTCCGTTAATCCAAAAGAATCAACAGAGCGGCCATTGGCGCTCGATGCGCTCGAGGCGATGAAAAAATATCTTGACCGAGATAGGGTTGTTGCAATAGGAGAAATTGGCTACAACTTGATCAACGACTTGGAAGAAGAATTGATGATAAAGCAGATGGATATTGCATCCGAAAAGGACATGCTCATGACTGTCCACCTGCCCCACAAGAACAAGGCAGAAGGGATGAAAAGGATGGAGCGCATCCTGATTGATAGCGAGCTAGGAAAACGATGCAATATGCACAAGATCTTGGTTGACCACAACGAAGAGGAAACAATCGAGAAGACTCTAGAGCTTGGCATGTGGGCTGGGCTCTCGGTTTACCCTGTCACAAAGTTGACGCCTGAGAGGGCTATGGGCATAATCAAGAAACAAGGGACAGATAGGATCATGATCCACAGCGCAGCCGACTGGGGAGTTTCTGATCCGCTAAGTGTAGCCCTGATGGCGAGAGAAATGAAAAAGGCCGGATTTCTTACAAATGACATCGAGCGCGTAACATTTTACAACGCATATGAATTCTTTAGGCAATCCCCACGGTTTACCTGGAAGCCATGATTACTTGAAGTTAGCATTTAGCACAAACGCATTCAAGGATTACACTCTAGTAGGAGCTATAGAGGAAATAAAGAGGATTGGCTACAGCGGTGTAGAGATCCTTGGCGACATCCCGCATGCATATCCACCCAGCTTTGGAGATGACCAACTCAAGACTACTCTGAATACTCTTTCTTCATGCAATATTCAAATCTCAAACCTTAATGCCTTTACGCTCTATGCGATCGGGGACGTTTACCATCCTTCTTGGATTGAGAATGAACTGCACGCTAGGCAGGCCCGAGTACAGCACACGATCGATTGCTTGCGAATGGCCAATAAGTTGGGTACGAGAAACATTTCAACCGAGCCAGGTGGGCCAATGCCTGCATCAGGGGATCTGCCGACCAGTTCCAAGTTATTTTCATCGGGAGTAATGGCGGCCGCAAAAGTAGCCGAGAAAGAAGGTGTAAAATTACTAATAGAACCCGAACCAGGGCTGCTCTTGGAAAATTCCATTCAATACAGGCAATTCATGAAAGGTATAGATTCTGACTTTGTCAAGCTAAATTTTGATATAGGACATTTCTACTGCGTTGGAGAAGACCCCGCAAAGTTGGTGCCTGAACTTTCTGAGTTTATTGAACATTTTCACTTGGCAGACATTGCACATAGCAGGGTTCACAATCACTTGATACCCGGTAAAGGCGCGATCAACATTCGCAAGGTGTTTGACGCGATAGACGGAATAGGTTACAAAGGATTCGTTACTGTGGAACTCTATCCATACCGGGATAATCCTTCACTTGCAGCACAGCAGGCATATGACTATCTCAAGAGCATCTAGCGAGAAGAGGGATGTGAGCTCGTCACAAATCTGGCATTATCTGCGGCTAATTAGGCTGCCAAACATTTTCACCGTCCCCTCTAACATATTAGTCGGTTATCTGGCGCTGCAGGCAGATTCGACTAGCCAGCTAGCAGGATTGATCAGTTCGTCAGTCTTGCTATATATCTCTGGTATAATTTTTAATGACCTTTTTGACATAGAGCTGGATCGAAAGAATCGTTCAACCAGACCGCTACCATCGGGAAAAATAAGCAAAAGGAGTGCCCTCACAATGGCGGTCTTCACCTTGTTTGGAGCTAATGTTATAGCAATAATGACTGCCGGACTAGCCGCACTTTGGGTAACTGTGAGCCTCTCTGCAATTATAATTGCCTATGATTATGTATTGAAGTCCAATGCGATTGCCGGAACCACCGCGATGGCGGGCGCCAGGTCTCTCAATGTGGTACTGGGAGCATCGCCAGCTCTGTTGGTTCTGCTTTCAGCCTCACAAGAAGGGATCATTTCAGATCATGGTTTCCAAACGTTGGCAATCGCAACGACGTCAATATTTTTCTACGTCGCAAGCATCATGGTCCTAAGTAGAACTGAAGAGAAGGGAACCCCAAAGACTCGCAATAATGTCGTGATGGGAGTAATCTTGGCGACGATTACGTATATCGCTATCACAGGATACTTGATAGGATGGGACTACTGGTTCTTCCTGAATTTGGGGATCCTTGCTTTTGTAGTAATCCTCACCTTCAAAAGGTATAACCTGCAGTCTTCAGAATCGACTCAGAATATCATACGAAACTTGATCCTGTCAATAATTATTCTTGATTCGGTATTCATCACAGCATCCGCAGGAATCATATTTGGTTCCGCTATTCTCCTGCTTCTGGTTCCTGCCGTCATGCTAGGAAGGAAGATGTATGTAACATGACGACAGTTCTTGCAGTAACTCCAAGTTCCATGCGTGCTTTTATAGCGGTCATTACCCCTTGCTTATGTGGACTCTCTTTCCAGAAACTTGGCCATATTGGCCAATCGCCAGTTTTTCAGGATAAACTACTAGAGGAGCCAATGAAAATGTCTAAGCAAATAAAGTGCAGAATGGAATTGTATCATTGATGGCCGCTCCAAAATATTCGGTTCTGATAGATGTAGTTGGACTCGAACAAGAGCATTTGACAGCGGGCCTGATACCAAATATTGCAAGGCTAGCGGAGCAAGGTGAGCAAGCCCGACTCGAACCAGTTTTTCCAGCGGTAACCTGTCCCGTCCAGGCGAGTATTCTGTCTGGAAAATATCCTCAGGGTCATGGGATTATCTCGAATGGCCTATACGACAGGGAAACTTATACCGTGTCGTTCTGGGAACAGCCAAGCGCTCTTGTCAAGCGTGAGCGAGCATGGGACATTGCGAAGCGAAATGGATTGAAAACAGGCGTCTTGTTTTGGCAGAATACCCTGTACGCAAATTCGGACATCGTGGTTACTCCCCGCCCAATACATCTGGAAGACAAGATGGTGATGTGGTGCTATTCAAAGCCGATGGGATATTATGAAGAGCTCAAGGAGCAGTTCGGAGAATTTGATCTGACCAGCTACTGGGGTCCTTTAGCATCTCCAAGATCAAGTGAATGGATAGGCAGGGCCGCAGAATACACGTTTGAGAAATACCGGCCAGATCAGTTATTTGTATACATTCCACATGTTGATTATTCTGCCCAGAGATTTGGCAAAAATGCTCCTCAGACGATAAGCGATGTTCGCAAGGCGGATGAAGTCGTCGGCAGATTTGTGGACAAGGTTTCTAGTCTGCATCTGGCAGACCAAACGAATATCGTGATAGCATCAGAATATGGATTCAACGATGTTACAAAAGCTGTACCGATCAATTTAGCATTACGCGATGAAGGCCTGCTTTCAGTTCGAAATATTGGCGGAAAAGAGTATCTCGATTTTGAATATAGCAACGCATTCGCTATGGTTGATCATCAAGTAGCTCACGTCTACGTCAAGAGGGATTTTGAGCAAGGGACAAAGAAAATGCTAGAGATGATACCCGGTATCGATCAGGTTCTGGACAAAGAAGGAAAGGCCAGATTCCACCTTGACCATGAAAGAAGTGGAGAACTTGTGGCCATTGCGGATCGTGACAAATGGTTTAGCTACTATTGGTGGCACCAGGAGGAATTTGCACCTGACTTTGCACATAGAGTCGATATCCATAGGAAACCGGGCTATGACCCTGTAGAGTTATTCTTTGATCCAAAAACTCGGTCAATCCCTACCGACACATCGATGATAAAAGGCTCCCACGGACGGCCGGCGAATCTTTCGACTGGTGAGGGGTTTGCATTCTACGCATCCAATAGAAAACATGACATAGCAGGCTCGGGTGTAGCGCACTGCACCAGTCTGATTAACACGATAAAGAGCGCATGAGAGCATGAAGTACGCGATTACACTTTCGTCCTTTATGCACTTAGAGCCACTGGATAAGACGCTGTCAAGATTATCCACGCTAGGATTTGATTCGGTCGAAATGTATGGCGAGCCGTCCGAGATTGACATCCAAGAGACAACAGAGTTGCTAAAATGCTATGACATTCCTGTTTGTGGTGTAACTGGTATGTGGGGTGGAATAAGCAGCGAAGGGTGGAAGCGAAGGCTACTAAGTCAGGATCCCGGGATCTTGAAATCTGCAATGGAATACGTTAGGAACTGTGTAAGGCTGTGTAGCGCGCTCGGTGGGAGCGAATTCAACGTCTGCCTCTTTGCTGAAGAGTATCCAAGTACAGATAGGACTCACCGAACAACGCCTGATTCTGAAAAAGAAAAAATGACGTCAAAGATAGCTTCGATACTCTCAGAATTGTGCAACTATTCAGAGAATCTTGGAGTGACACTCTTGCTCGAGCCGCTAAACCGGTACAGCACACCCTACTGCGCGTCCTCTAAAGATGCAGTTCGTATTGCGGAACTGGTCAACATGAGCGCATTTAGAATATTGCTTGATACCTTCCACATGAATATTGAGGAGGGTTCGTTCGAAGAGGCCTTTCAAAATGCAAGAAAATATTTACATCACATGCATTTTGCCGACAATAATCGCAGGATGCCGGGATTTGCCCACATTGACTTTGTGGCATTGACGAAGGCAATGAGGAATATCGGTTACGATAGAATTGTGAGTTTTGAGCCCAACATTTCGCAAGCAGGTTACGAGCAGGAGGTCAAATCGGGGCTAGAGTTTATTCGGGAAAAGCTGGCGGTTTGACAATTGCCTTGGCAATCTATTTTTAGTAGCACTTGAGATCGCTTGTCCTCATGTTATTATCATGTGTTCCCTCTATATTGAACATCCTCAATCCTTAAAGATAATGCGCCCGCAGCGACCGAAGAATATCGGATGCGCAAGGACGAGTTTGATGAGCCAGCCTCCCGGGCACGCGTCCTCTGGGCAAAACCCGTCGCAAGAAAATGTTTTTCGATACTTGCGGCCATCTCCATGTTGCTTTCGATTACTCCCTCCGGACTGCTCAATCCGATCGACAACCCTTTCATTTTGTCTGCAGCCGCCGCAATAGACACGACGAAGCCCCAGCTTAGCATAACTTATCCAGCTACTGGAGCAACCATTACAGGATCTGGCCCAGAAATCTCGGTAGTCGTTAGGGGCACTGCATTCGATGCTGGAAGTGGGATGGAAAAAGTGTGGGTAAGAATAGATCGGAACACATTCAATTCCGCAGTTCCAAAAGCAGTCAATGATTGGTCTTCATGGTCTATCCCTCTGAACATACCAGAGGGTTCTCACAATGTTACGGCAAAAGCGCGCGATAATAGCGGTAATGAGAGATGGCGCACTGTTTCTGTGATTGTCCAACAGGAGATAGGCGTCACCCCACCTCAATCAAATGATGGTATACCCGAACCAATCCGAGTACTCAATGTCAACTCCATTGACGGGCTAATGAATGCGATTGCATCTGCGCGACCTGGAGATCATATTTTCTTGAAAAACGGAGTATACGACAACACTAATTGGCTAAACTCGCGCTCCGCAAAAAACATGCTAGTCAGAGGTATTGAGGGGACCGCAACGGATCCGATAGTAATCAGCGCCGAAACAATCGGAGGCGCGGAAATTAGAGGTGCCGGCGGTTTTCGACTTCAAGAAGTCAGTCATGTGGTGATAAGGGGTTTCAAATTCACTCATAGCCAAGATAATTCACCATCGAGTGGCGACAATGCCATCCAGTGCGATTTATGCAATCACGTTAGATTTACCCGAAATCACTTTGAACTGATAACGTCAACTAGCATGGAGTCTGACTGGTTGGGCATTAGCTCCGGGCAGAGTGACTACAATAGAATCGACCACAACGTCTTCAAGAACAAGAAGACTGCAGGCGTCTTCGTCCTAGTTTTTGGAAAGCACACTGCCGTGGACCACAATTACTTCTATAACCAGATTTTCTCTAGTGGAAATGGAGGAGAGTGCATGAGAATAGGGAACAGCGAACTTGGCAATGTGCCCTATTACTCTAAAATAGAGTACAACCTGTTTGAACGGTGCAATGGCGACATGGAAGCTGTCACTGTCAAGTCCTCCAATAATTCTTTCAAAGCAAATACCTTCAGAGATAATGAAGGCTCGCTCACCTTCCGGCACGGGAACGACAATGTCGCATATGGCAACTTTTTCTTGAATGGAGAAAACGGCTTGAGGACGTACGGCCATGACCACGTGATCGTAAATAATTATTTCGGGTCGCTCTCAGGCTCCGGTTCGCTCACGCCGCTTGTTATCGGAAGCGGAAGCGTTGACATTGATCTGACGCGCTCGAACAGCGAGCACAGTAGGACAAGAAATGTTATAGTCGCTTTCAACACATTCTACAACAATCAGGGTACATACCTGCGGATAGGTGAAGATTTTAGGCCTTTAGCTCCTGTAAACGTCACGATTGCTCACAACATACTTGCGGGAAACGCTGGGACCCTAGTGAATTTTGACGAAGGAGAGGACATAGTTTGGACAAAGAATATTCTCTATGGTTCAGCGAATAGGGGCAACGCTCCTTCAAGTGGATATACATACTTGAATCCCCAACTGTCAGCACGCTCAGACGGCACCTATGGGATTAGCAGCACTAGCCCCGCAATCAACCAGGGCAGTTCTTCGGCATTCTCGGTCGTATCCACCGACATGGACGGCCAAATACGTTCTGGAATGAAAGACACTGGATCTGACGAATACAGCACCTCTACAAGAAAGATTGGCCCCCTGATTGCCTCAGGTGTGGGTCCGGGTGCTCCCTGAAGACCGAGCATCTGATTCGATGGAAATCGGAATCCCTTACGAGCCTGACTCTATGTTAGAAACCATTCTGAGATACATATCATAATATGCGGATATCTATCTTCAAGTAATCATTCACGGACATGAAGAAACAATAAACTTACAAGTGAGTAACTGACGAACCATAATCGATTTAAATCAATTCGAATTTCTCCAGTCATCATGAGAGTGTTACTTAATGTGCGCGGAATTTCAATTTTGTTGTTGTCCTTGATTGTCGGTCTGGCTATCGGCATCGGTGTACCTGCAAGTGCTTTTGCAGAATCACACGATGTGGAGATAATGAAGGGATCTACTACGCTGGGAGACAAGTCGTATTCTCCGAACCCGATACAAATTTCGAATGGTGATTCTATCGTGTTTTTCAACGGCGATACAGTTCTGCATACCGCAACTAGTGGCTCAACAGGAGTCGCCTCGGGCGTTTTCGACACTGGATTTCTTGGGCCAAATAGGTCGGCGGAAGTCGTCATCAATGGTACAGGCGATATCCCGTATTTCTGCATGGCCCATCCTACTATGGTGGGGCTTGTCAAAGTCTCAGAAGCCGCAGTTCAGGATAAGACCGAGGCTACTGTTGAAACTGTCTATCAAGACAAAACATATGCTGTTAAAAGCGTCAGCACCGGATCCATTAGGGCGACTAGCGTGACTATCAACCCAGGACTGTCCGTCTTGGTACAGCTTGAGGGGTCTGGCGAAGTGGAGCTGAACTTGCCTTCAGACATGATCGAAGGAATAAATTCTGTGGCGTCGGCCGATGGCACGGTCATTACGTTCACGAAGGAAGAAGAAACCGACAACTATACAAGGATAAGTTTCGAAGTGCCCCCGAATGAAAATCCGTCGGTAACAATCATGGGCGCGCGAGTAGTGCCAGAGTTTCCAGCTATTATCCTAGTCTTCGCTGGTTTGGCTGCTGCCTCAGTTGTTATCTTTGGAAGGATAAGTGGAGCCAGAAAATTTGCTCCGAATGTCTAATCTAGAGCTGGTTAAGCATGAACCGGCGAACCTGGCAAGGGTTGAGCCTGCCTGAAAATAAGTCGCGTCGAAGAGTTCTCACTAGTGCGCGCTTGTTTGCATTACATAATGAAATCAGGTAAAATCGTGATGAACCTAAAAGCTGAGCACATTGGAGCTACCATAGCCACTGGAATAATTACTTGGCTGATAGCTATTGTCTTTCCTTTTTCACCCGCCCCGGAGGTACCGGAAGAGTATCCAAAGCCGTTGCGGATCGTTAACGTCGACTCTTTGGCAGCCCTTAACACTGCAATAGATGATGCGAGGCCCGGAGACCACATCATCGTAAAGAACGGGGCATACGAATCCAAACAATACATCCTGATTCAAGTGGAGGGTACCCCGGCAAATCCTATTGTAATAAAGTCGGAATCTGAAGATGCAGTAGAAATCAGAGGCGAATATGGTTTCGGTGTCAATGGCTCAAGAAATCTCATAATATCTGGGTTCAAATTCACGCATAGTCAAGATAATTCGGCATCTACTGACAATATCGTGTTCATGTGTAACGACTGTAATGGCGTACGTATTACGCATAATACTTTTGCACTAACATCAAACTATGATGGCCAGGCTGACGAAGAGTTAGCAGGAGAATTCATGGCAGATTGGCTGGGCGTGACCGGTTACAGTACTGGAAATAGAATAGATAACAATGAGTTCATGCAAAAGAATACGAGGGGAGCATTCTTGCTCCTGCTTGGTAAGGAAGGCCGTGTAGTCCAGAACACCCTGGTTGACCACAACCTTTTCTCGGGACAGCTCTACCAGCATGGCAACGGGGGCGAGTGC
>Ga0070694_100000196_pt1 | contig 32029 bp, 19 predicted proteins | sample KBSK1251metaG_FD_65470 | JGI IMG/M metagenome (GOLD analysis project Ga0070694, IMG submission 65470) | Corn, switchgrass and miscanthus rhizosphere microbial communities from Kellogg Biological Station, Michigan, USA - KBS K1-25-1 metaG | ecosystem: Host-associated > Plants > Roots >...
TCGACGCTGGCCGTCTCGGCCCTCACGCCGCAGTACAGCGATCAGGAAACGTTCACCGTGACCGTGACCTCGAGCATCCCCGGACAGCCGGCCGCCGGGGTGAACTTCTTCGTCGGCAGCCAGCAGGTCGGGAACCCGGCTCCCGTGACGGTTCCGCTGGTCGCGGTCGGCGATCCGGCGACGTCGACGACTTACAAGGCCGTCTGGACCGGGGAGCTCCTCGAGCCCACGCCGACGGGCCAGATGAAGCCTGGCGGGCACGTCGTCAGCGCGGCGTTCGTCAACCCGAACTTCAGCATGGCGAATCCAGCAAACAAATCCGTCAACATCACTCGCGAGGATGCGCGCATCGGCGGACTCGACAGGACTTCCTATTCGCTGGGTGGCTCGGCGACGGGCATTGTTCCGCTGACGGTGACCGTAAAGGACATTACCGCTATGGTGGGAGATGCCGCCTTTGACGCCTTCGCGGGTGACATTCGCGGCGCACAGGTCCAGTTCATCGATCGTGCGACGAATGCCGTCATCGGGACAGCAAACGTGAGCACGCTGATCGGGTCCGGTACTACGACAGGCACCGCGACACTCAACTGGTCGGTAAACCTTGGAACCGCGACGTCGAAGAACTACACAATCGGCTTCACGCTCCTGAACTACTACATCCGCAGCCAGACCGCCGACAACGTCGTCATCACCGTGTCGAAGTAATCGAACAGACCACCCGGGGAAGAGGAGGCCCTGATGTGCTCCTCCTCCCCTGGCATTCTCTCAAGGCACCAGTACGAGCGGTGCTTGCGGCTGGCGGTCGATGGTCGTGGGGGTGTAATTGACCGCCGCTCCGTAATTGCGCACGCGCCAGGTATAGGTGCCTGCCGGCGGCAACGCCACCTGCGCCACCGCGATCCCCAGCGCGGACGGTGATTGCGCTATTAACATTCCCGCTGCGTTGTAGACGTCGATACCGATCTGGGCAGTGGGATTGTCCGCCTCCGCGATCGCGAGGAGGGCCAGCGTTGTTGGCGTGGCGGTCATCGAATAAACCGCCGTCGCCCCGGCTGCGAGGGGAGTTGAGTCCCCGCGCGCGACGTTTTCCTGCGCGGTCGGGCTGTCGTGCTCGTTCGCAATACTATCGTCGTCGTCATCATTGGCATGGGCGTGGTCATGCCAGTCGTGCCAGTGGTCCTCGCAGTCACATCCGTCGTCGCGATCGTCATCATCGCGCGGGTGCTTGACCCGTTCTTTCAACGGAAACCGCACGAACCCGGCGCGATCGATCAAAACCTGGCTGTCACCAACTGCATAAAAGAAAGTCCCCTGCGATTTGCTTTTGGCTGGGGTGATGCCCAACGGAAGCTTCGAATCGTTGCCCCGCGAAAAGAGCATCGCCTCGATGAAGGTGCCATCAGGGTTCGGCGAGGTCACGGCGTCAACGGTCTTGCCAATTGGGGAGACCGTACCGGTCGTAACCGTCGCTCGCGTCAGGTCGTCTGTGGCGACCTTGCATGATTCGGGATTCGTAGCGCAGAGCTGAGGAGCGGGCTCGGGCGGCGTGGGGATAACGGAGCACCCCTTCCCGCGTGGAATCAACATGCCGACTTTGTCAGTCTGTGCATTTGTATAGCCCACCACATCGTCGTCGGGCGCGACGCCGAACGGATCGGCACCAGCCTCACTCGGCATTTGGTGAGCGGTCATCTTGTTCGACGATGGATCGAGGCTCACCAGATGTCCAGACGTGGTGACCGTCCATAACTTGCCGTACCGATCGACGTTCAACTGTCGCGGCCCAGCAACGGTTCCCAACGTCCCACAAGACGCAGCCTTTAGTCCTTCCAAAGACCAACGTCGAACCTTGTTCATCGACGTGTCCAGCTCGCCGATGTTATTGGTGCTTTCTTCAGTGAAATACACGAGGTGCTGCTTGGTTGGATGCACGGTGATTCCAGCTAAGCATGGGTTGCTGGCGGCACCGACACATGGTCCGGCGGCACCTCCCACCAGAGACCATCGCGCGATCGTCGTGTCGGCCGCACTCGCTGTCCCTGGAGTGAGCCTCTGCACGTAACTCGTGTTGTCCGCCGGGGTGTGGGTAGAGAACACGTTATTGCGATCGTCAACCGCCAGGTCCGATACGTCGAAGCCGTCGGGCTGGTCGAACCAAATCGTTCGCTTGCAGGTCCGCGGACTGGACCCGACGCAGTTCTGGGTATCAATGCGCTCCAATGTCGTGGGGGTTCGTACGAAGACGAAGCGACGATCCTTGGACGCGCGGAGTTTCCTCACGCCACCGGTGAAGATCGCAGCTTCGCTCAGTGACCACGAGGTCCACCGTGCCTTGCCTCGCATCAGCTGTGACGGGAAATCTACCTTGTACACATGCCCTTCAAAGCGTGTGACGAACCAAATGCGGTTCTGGTCATCGCCCTGAGTGTCGACAATCATCGCTCCGGGAACGGCGTCGGCTTGGGCCGGCAGGTCCCATTCGATGAGGCGCGCCTGAGTTGGCGCGGGAGCCGTGGGGAGTGTGGGCAGCGTTGTTTGCGCGAGCGCAGTATTGCTCAGGAAAACGCATCCCGCCGCCATGATCATCGCCGCGCCGAATGAACAGTTCCGCTGTCGCAGGGTCGGGTCAGTCGTCCGTCCGCTGCAATGTGTGGGGAAGATCCACATTGCGATCGCCTCCGCAAAAAACTTTTGTAAACACGCCGTGTAACTACCGAAGGTAGTGTCGGCGCACGCTACAAACTTCATTTAGGGATGGAGCAACTTGAATGCCGCTAAATCACTGATCGCCAACGGCATATGGACGCGGTCGAAGAGTGCTGTGCAGCGCTCGCCAGCGTCGCCGAGGCTCATGCTTGAGCGGAATTTCAGCGTCGCGCGTGCGTTGCGTTACTCACGGCGCGGTAGCTAGCGGGTCAGTGTGGAATGGATTCCCCTGGCGGCGGGGCCGCGACTCGAGATCTCACACCACGAGCGCCATCGCGAACCCGTCGTACCCCTTTGCGCTCACCGTCTGCACCATCGTCGCGGTTACCCGCGTGTCGCGCTTCAGTTGATCGTTGAAGCGCCGCACGCCCTTGACGTTCGGATCGTCGCTCGACGCGTCAATGACGCCACCCTTGCGGATGACGTTGTCGACGACGATGACGCTGCCGGGATGCGAGAGCCTGACGGCCCAGTCGAAATATTCCGCGAGGTTGGTGCGGTCGGCGTCGATGAAGGTGAAGTCGAACGGCGGCTGCTGCTCGGCTGCGAGCCGCGGCAGCGTGTCCAAGGCATTGCCGAGGCGAACCTCGACGCGGCCGGTCAGCCCGGCGCGCTCGATGTTCGCCCGCGCGATGTCCGCGTGCGTCGCGTTGGCCTCGAGCGTAACGACACGCCCCTCGGGCGGGACCGCGCGCGCGAGCCAGATGGTGCTGTAGCCGGCGAGCGTGCCGACCTCGAGAATATGCGTCGCCCGGTATGCCCGCGCCATGAGGTGCAGCAGCTTGCCCTGCGCGGGCGTTACGCTGATCGGCGGCAGCTGCGCCGCCACGGCGGCCGCCGATGCCGCCTCGAGCGCCGCGTCGGGAGCAATAGCGACGCTGTTGATGTAGTCGTCCACCTTCGTCCAGAGTTCCTGGCTCATGAGCAGATCGTAGTACCCCCCGCACAGTCTTCACAACCAGCCGATCTACGTGACAGGTGCGCCCAGGTCTTCGCCGCCGTGAGGTCGTCGCCTACCGGCCCCGCCGCTGCTGATCCTCTTCCAGGTGAAAGCGGTGGACGAATCGGTGGAATACGGGCGCGAGGATGATGCTGGCGGCGGCAATCACGACGATGCCGGAGTACAGCGCGTAGAGACCGGCAAACACCTTTGCTGAGCGCGTGTGGAGATCCGAGACAGGCCCCATACCGCCAAGCAGCATCGCGGCGTTCAGATACGCGTCAATCCAGGGCATCGTCGGCTTGTCCAGCAGGCGATATCCAAGGATGCCCATCAGGAGCGAACCGCCGATCAACAGCATCGCGACGACGAAGTGGCGCACGACGCGACGCCTGAACACCGCGCGCGTCGCCAGCGGGGCGTGTCGGGATTCGTACATGTCGCCCCGAGGATGCGCGCGAGTATCCGCGCGCGTCAACTGCAACGAACTGACCTAGTCGTCCAGCAGCAGGCCCATCATCAGCACGTCCTCGACGCGGCCGTCGATGATGCGACCCTTGCGGTGGAGACCTTCGCGCACGAACCCGTACCGCTCGTAGAGCCGGACGGCACTCGTGTTGGAGCTGAACACGTCGAGCTCGACGCGCGACAGTCCGGCCTCGCGCGCGCCGCGCACGGCGGCGTCCAGCAGGCGCCGACCGATGCCGTTGCCGCGGAACTCGCGCGCGATGCCCATCCCGAGGCGGCCGCCGTGCCGGAACCCTTCCCAGCGGTGTGGGATCACGTCGCACCATCCGACGATGAGTGGTCCGGCGGCAGCGACGTACTGCACCATCCCGTGCCGCCGTGCGTCCTCGAGGAAGGCGCGCGACTGCTCCATCGCCGGCGGGTCGACGAGCGCCAGGAAGCGGCGCTCGCGGCAGATCTCCGCGAAGCATCGATAGAAGCCGTCGAAGTCCTCCGGCGTGCTGCGGCGGACGTCAACGGCAGGGATGTCGCCGGCCGTCACGCGCGCAAGAATGCATGGCGGCCGCCGGCCGCGTCAAGCGGCCGGCCGGTTGAGCGCGGCGCCCGGGCTCACGTTCTGCAGCGATCGTCCGTCGATTGAGCGAAGCGCCGCAGCCGGCGCATTTTTCAACCGGAACGGCCGGAAGTCCACCGCGCACCCGTGACGCTCGAGAAAATTCAGCAGGCGCTTGTAATCGCCGGCCGGCAGGCGAAACAGCGTCAGCAGCCGGCGGTAGCTTCCTTCCGTTGCAGCCAGGCCGCGGCTGATCAGGTGACGCACCTCCGCCCGTGTCATGTCCCGATCCATGAACGTGTCGTAGACGTCGCACCAGAAGAAGGAGCTTCCGTCGAGCAGCCGCTCGTAGAGCGCGTCGATGGCGTCCCGCCGGCGGTCGGCTGCGCGCGGCCTCGGCACCACCTGGCTGCGCGTGTACGCCGGCAGATCGCTCGGCCCCAGCTCCCGCTGGTGGCCGACGGCGCTCAATTGCTCGACGACGTTCTGCAGCTCCCGGATGTTGCCCGGCCAGGAGTGACTTTCGAGCATGCGCCACGCATCCTCCGTGAGCCGGATCGCCGGGTCGATCGTGCTCAGGAAGTGCGTCAGCAGCGGCTGGATGTCGTCGGGGCGCTCGCGCAGCGCCGGTACCCGGAGGTGCACGACGCGAATGCGGTACAGCAGGTCCTCGCGGAACGTGCCGGCCGCCGTCATCGCCTCGAGATCGCGGTTGGTGGCGGCGATCACCCGCGCATCCACGCGCCGGTGCACTGACTCGCCGCCGACGGGCTGGACCTCGCCGCTCTCCAGGAACCGGAGCAGCAGCGCCTGCATTCGCGGGGTCATCTCGCCGACCTCGTCGAGGAAAATCGTGCCGCCGTCGGCGAGCTCGAGCTTTCCGAGCTTGTCGCGATACGCGCCCGTAAAGCTGCCCTTGACGTGCCCGAACAGCTCCGATTCGAGCAGCGTCTCCGCAAGGCCCGCGCAGTTCACCGCAATGAACGGCTTGCCGGCGCGGGGTGACTTCGAATGGATAAACCGCGCGAGGACGTCCTTGCCGACGCCGCTCTCGCCCGTGATGAGCACCTTCGTGTCGCGGGCGCTCGCACGCGTCGCCAGCTCTACGAGCGCACGCATCGAATCGCTGCTGGCGATCATCTTTACCGCCGGACCGGTTCGGCGGCGCGTACTGTCATGCGTAACAGAAAAATCCTGGTTCGACCTCATCGAGAATGTGTCCTCGGCTGTTATAGGGGGAAGTAACCGAGAGCGTTGTGACCTGATAAGGATACGAACGCGGAGGCGCGCCCGCATCGCCTGCGCAGGGGTGGGTCCACGGCCCGGTCGTGCCAGATCGCACACGGGAGCCCGGCCATTCCGCGCGCCGCCACTGCCCGCGCGCACGTTCCTCGTCGGTTCCGACAGAGTCACGGGACACGTGGATTTGTAGTCCACGCTTTTCGAGATTGTCGATCGCCTCCGCGGCGTCCGACGCCGAAATGCCGCGGAATCTTCACCGGCTTCCTCTTCCCGACAACGGCAATCGACTTGCCTTGTGATGCACGGACGGACACGAGCGCTGATGCTCAGCGCGCCTGTGGACGTTCTTCCGACACAAACAGCCTGACCGCCGCCGCGCCTCGCGGTTGATGCACGGCGGTCCTGTGTGTGTCGCGAGCTCTAGACGAGGAGAAACAACAGAGATGGTGACGAGACGAATCGGCGGAGTACCGACGCGGCGGTTGTGGTCGACGGCGCTCACGCTCGCACTCGCGGCGCTGTGGCCCGCGGCGCCGTCGCGCGCGCAGCTGCCGCTTCCGCCCGCGACGCTGTTCGAAATGACCGGCTTCATCCAGAAGGCGACACTCGACGACCCGACCGATCCGTTCTCGGGCGGGACGCTGACGATGAACAACCACCTCATCGTCGTGCCGAAGTACACGATTTTCCAGATGCCCGCGACCTCGCTCACGTGGAGCGAGCTGTTCGCGTTCGCGCCGGCGCCGTGGGGGCCGGCCCAGACCGGCCTCGCGCTCAACGACACGCCGAAGCCGGCATTTACCTTCGAGGTGTCGGTGCAGGGCAATCGCGTCGTCGACGCGGCGACCGGCACCGACCGCTACATCGCTGCCCTGGTCTTCATCTCGAACCTGTCGCTGCAGGCGCACCAGGGATTCATCAGCGCGATCGACTATGCGACCGGCGAGCTGACGGTCGGCGGTGCGCGCGTGCGCCTCAACGACCCGATTGGCCGCTTCGGCCGCCCGATGACGCACGACAAGCGCTTCACCATCGACGAGGACAACCCGACCATCAAGACCGAGACCGGCTACCCGATGTGCATCCCGCGCACGCGCGTGGATCAGGGGGCCGACGACCCGCTGTGCCCGCAGGGCAACCGTCCGGCGGGCAAGACGATCTTCACCATGGGCACGCCGGCGGCGCCGACAACCGCGGAGCGGCTGAACCCGGCGCTCCGCACGGCCGCACTCGATCCGTGGCGCGCGGCCCCGTTCGAGGTCGGTGATTACCTGACGGTGCGGGGTCCGATCGTGAAGGAGGCGACAGGCCAGTACATCTCCGCGTACGCCATCGACGCGAACGTCGGCATCTTCACGGCGCCGGGCACTCAGCCCGCCTACGTCAGCGTGGACGTCCTCCTGATGGGGACCGGACCGGTTGACGACGTGACGCTCGCCCAGGAAGGCGCCAAGCGGACGGTGGTCGAAGGATTCACCACGGACTTCACCACACCTGTTCTGATCTCCGCAGTAGACGTCGACGCGTGCACCGGCGAAGGCCTCGATCGGCTGTGGAACACCGAAGCGATTGATCCGGGCCCACCTACGGGTGCGGTCGCCGGCCGCTGGCGCTTCCGTCCGGGCGCGCCGCTCTTCGACCTGAAAGGCTTCCCGTTCCTGCCGCCGACGCGTGAAGTGCATGTCGTCAGCCTGTCGGGTACGGCGACGACGCTGAACGGCCTCAGCGCGGGCGAGTACACGGCGCCGAACTTCGAGTTCATCCTGCCCGAGAACCGCGGCATCGGCTCGCCGATCGTGCCCGGCAACTTCGAGACGATGGCGTTTCTGACACAGGGATCGGGACCGCGGGGCGCCGGATATACGGGTCAGCTGACGCCGTGGCCAGGCGCGACGGCGCCGCGTCGCAACGCGTGCGCGGTCGTCGGACAGGATCAGACGGTCAAGTCCGGATCGCCCGTCACGCTCGACGGCAGCCCGAGCATCGCAGCGAACATGCCGACCGGCGAAGTTTCCTACAGGTGGTCGCAGCAGTCGGGCACGGCGGTGACACTCGCCAACGCGAACACGGCGTCCGCCACCTTCACTGCGCCGACACTCCCGGTCGGCGGCGCGAATGCGAACCTCGCGTTCACACTCACAGTGACGCCCGCCAACGGCGCCGCGCCGGTTGACAGCCGTACCCTCGCGGTCGCGGTCACCGCGCCGCCGGACACGATCGCGCCCGCGACCGTCGCAGTGCCCACGGTGCTGCAGGGGACGAGCTCGACTCTCAAGAGAGGGTTAGTCACGACGCTCACCACGACGGCGACGGACAACGTCGGCGTGACCAGCGTGGTGTTCGTCTACACCTACACCCCGAGCGGCGGGACGAAACAGACCGGCACCGTGGTCGCGACCAAGTCGACGACAACGCCGAATGGATGGACCGGCACGTTTACGCCGAGCACCCTCGTGCCGAGCAACACGTCCTACACGTTCACCGCCGTCGCGAGCGACGCCGCACGCAACCAGAAGACGAGCGCCGCGGTCGTGAAGACCGTTCAGTAGGCAGGTCATGACCGCACATTCGAAGCACAAGGAGAGAGGGTCAATGCGGATTCGTTCCAGGGCCACCGCGATCGTGGCAGGCGCCGCCGCGATGTATATCGCGTCCGCCGCGACGATGGCCGGCGTCCACGCGCAGCAGAACTCGAAGCCGATGGTGCAGCCGACGTCGTTGAAGTCGCTTCCCGTGCCCGAGCCGCCGAACCTGAAAGACTTCGTCGTCGACAAGCAGGCAGCAATCGTGCTCGGCAAGGCGTTCTTCTGGGACCAGCAGGCGTCGAGCGACAACACCGTCGCGTGCGCGAGCTGCCACTTTCACGCCGGCGCCGACAATCGCCTGAAGAACCAGCTCAATCCCGGCCAGGCCGGCGGCAGCAACGTGTTCGAGGCAGTCGGCTCGGGGAACAAGGGCGGCGCGAATTACACGCTGACCGCGGCGGACTTCCCGTTCCACCGGTTGTCGGACCCCAACGACCGCGAGTCGGTCGTGATGTACGACAGCGACGACGTCGCCGGCTCGGCGGGTGTCTTCAACTCGGACTACAAGAAGAACCTCGGCCTCGTCGAGCAGCAGACCTACTACCCGGACGGCGTGTTCCAGGTCGGGCCCGTCGAGACGCGGCGCGTCACGGGGCGCAACGCGCCGACGGTGATCAACGCGGCGCTGAACTTCCGCAACTTCTGGGACGGCCGCGCCAACTTCGTCTTCAACGGCGTGACCCCGTTCGGGCCGCGTGATCAGGACGCGCAGATCTGGGTGGACGACTGGTACAGCGATGCCAGCGGCGCTATGGTGGAACGCGCGGTCAAGGCGCACGTGCGCATCCCGTATGCGGCGTTGGCGTCACAGGCGGTCGGACCGGCGCTGAGCGCGTTCGAGATGTCCGGCGCGGCACGCGCATTTTCCGACCTCGGTCACAAGATGCTCGCCGCCCGCCCGCTCGTCAATCAGCAGGTGTCGACGACCGACAGCGTGCTCGCGCCGTACCGCCATCCGTTCGGCTACGGGCTGAACACGACCTACGAAGCGCTGATCAAGAAGGCGTTCCAGCCCGAGTACTGGCAGGTGCCGGACGCGACGTTCCGGGCCTCCTCGGGCACGAGCTACCGGCAGATCGAAGCGAACTTCACGCTCTTCTGGGGCCTGGCGATTCAACTCTACGAATCGACGCTCATCTCGAACGACTCGCGTTTCGACCGCTACGCGGCCGGTGACCCGACGCAGTTGACGGCGCAGGAGCAGCTCGGGCTGTCGATCTTCACGAGCGATCGCGGCAAGTGCGTGAACTGCCACAAGGGGGCGGAGTTCACCGGCGCCTCGACGCGCATGGTGCTCGGCAGCCAGAGCGACGGCTTCGCCGGCGACGGCCCGATCGAGAACATGCTGATGGGCGACCAGACGTCGGCCATCTACGACAACGGCTTCTACAACATCGGCGTCACGCCCGCAGCACAGGACGTCGGCATCGGCGGCACCGATCCGTGGGGCAACCCGTTGTCGTTCTCGCGCTCGTACAAGAACCTGCTGCAGGGCATCTTCGCCTTCGACTCCTATACGCACAGCCTGGACCCCTGCGTCTGGCAGGTCGTCGGCGGCTGCACGGCGGTGCGATCGCCGGACATGCGCGACGCGGTCGACGGCTCGTTCAAGACGCCGACGCTGCGCAACGTGGAGCTGACCGGCCCCTACTTCCACAGCGGCAGCTACGGGACGCTCGAGCAGGTCGTCGAGTTCTACAACCGCGGCGGCAACATGCGCCGCACCGCGGGCGGCGACACGACGGGCTTCGGCAGCAACCACAGCAACTTCGACAGCGAAGTGATGCCGATCGGGCTCAGCGCGCAGGAAAAGTCGGCGCTGGTCGCGTTCCTCAAGTCGCTCACCGACGACCGCGTGCGCTACGAGAAAGCGCCGTTCGATCACCCGTCGCTGAAGGTCCCCAACGGACACAAAGGCGACAACACGACGGTGCAGACGACCGACGGCGTCAAGGCCAATGACGATCTGCTCGTGCTGCCAGCGGTGGGGGCGGCGGGCCTGACGGCGCCCATCAAGCCGTTCCTGCAGTGAGGGCGACCGTGGTGAGACAGGTGAAGGAGACCAGAGCAATGCGTTCGAGATATGGGCGGACCGCGGCGGTGATTGTGGCGCTCGCGGCGAGCATGACGATGCGGCCGCAGGCCCAGACGCCAGCCGCCGGCGGCGCGGCGCCGTTCGATGTGATCGGCTTCATCGATGCCGCGACCATGACGCCGGAAGCCGACGGCTTCTCCGGCGGCGGCACCGTGACGGTCAACGGCCAGACGATCATCGTGCCGAAGAACACGCTGCTGCAGATGCCGGCCTTCGCGCTGACCTGGCAGGAGCTGTTCCAGATGGCGCCGGAGCGTTGGCGCGCGAGCGGCGCGTCGGGTCTGGCGACGGCGGACCGCGACGCCGACGGCAATCCGCCGGCGACCACCTACGAGGTGAGGATCCAGGGGAACCGCCTCCGCAGCGGCAGCGGCGAGCAGTACATCGCCGGCTTGATGTTCATGGCGCAGCAGTCGCTCAACGGCGGCGCCGGGTTCATCAACTACATCGATTACCAGGCGGGCGAGCTCCGCGTCGGCGGCACGATTGGCGACTCCTCCTCCGGCGCGCGGGTCGTCATCAACGACCCGCAGGGGAAGTTCGCGCCGACACGGAACGACGACCCGCGCTTCACGATCGACGAGGAGAACCCGACGGTCCGCTCCGAGACCGCCTATCCGATGTGCATTCCCCGGCACGGAAGCGCCGACGGCGACGACAACTGCCCGCAGACGAACCGCCCCAAGGGGAGCGACGGCAATTACCTCACGTCCTTCACCACGGACGTGCCTCCCGGCTGGGAGTTCATGACGCCGGCCGGCTACACGGCGAATGGCACGAACGCGCTCGCGATGGCGCCGTTCGAGGTGGGCGACTACGTGAGCTACAGCGGCCACCTGTCCACCGACGGCAACGGCGACTTCATCCTCGCGCACAGCGTGATCGCCAACGTCGGCATCTTCACGCAGCCTGGCACGCAGCCGACCTACGTCGCCATTGACGTGGCGTTGATGGGCGTCGGCGGCGCGCCGAACCCGAACCTGCCGCAGGAGGCTGCAACACGGACGCGCATCGAGGGCTTCACGACCGATCCCTCGAGCTTCGTCATGCTCTCCGCGCTCGACGTGGACGCGTGCACCGGACAGCCCACCGAGCGCTTCTACGACATGGTGGCGGTCGATCCCGGCGCACCGACCGGTGCCGTCGCGGGGCGTTGGCGCTGGAGGCCGAACGCCGACGGCTTCGTGCTGCCGCCGACGCGCATGCTGCGGGCGACGAGCATCAACGGGCAGTTCTACGACTGGAACACGGGCGCAGCCGAGACGCCGGCGGGGCTCGCCGCGGGCATCTACGACGCGCCGAATTTCGAATACATCTTCCCGGAGAACCTCGGCATCGGCAATCCGCCCGTGCCGAGCAACTTCCAGGACTTCCCGTTCCTCGTGCACGGGTCGGGTGCGTACTACGGCGCCAACGGTGGCGAAGCGTCGCTCGGACGGCTGGGACAGCTCGATCCGTGGCCCGGCGCGGCGGCCCCCGTCGCGGCGACGTGCAGGACCGACGAGTACGGCAACCCGTTGCCGGCGGCGTACAGCCCGGTGGCGGACGCCGGGCCGGGCCAGAGCGTCACACGCGGCAGCTCCGTCACGATCGACGCGTCGGGCAGCCGCGACACGACGACGCCGTTCCCGATGCCGCTGCAGTTCAAGTTCGTGCAGACCGACGGCACGGGGCACGACCTCGCTCGCACCGACAGCGCACATCGCATTGCAATGCCGCCGGGGTTCGACGTGTTCCAGGACTTGTCGCGCGTCACGTTCAAGGTGGACAAGTTCCTCAACGGTCAGAACATTCCGGACGGCGCGGTGCTCACGTTCCGCGTCGACGTGTCGAACTGCTCCGCGTGGTCGGAGCCCGGCACCTGCGCGCAGTCGTCCGCACTCACGTCGGTGCAGGTCGTCAAGCGTCCGGACCCGGTCGATACGCTCAGCGGCGTGACGGCGACCTGGCGCGCGTCGCGCGCGCGTCTCGACGTCAACGCCACGACGAGCGATCCCGGCGCGACGCTGACCCTCGTCGGCTTCGGCGTCATGGGCCCGGGGTTGCCGGTTGCGCCCGGCGCTCCGGCGCAGGCTGGCGACCGCACCTACACGCAGGTCGGCGTCAACCCGAAGCCTGATGACATCACCGTGCGTTCGGACCGCGGCGCCGCCGTGACCGTACCCGTAACCGTTCGGCCGTAATCATTCGTTCATTCGTCGACCCAGGAGAAGAAGGAGCCGTTTGCGATGAGCCGTTTTTATCTACCGACGAATGCCTCGCGGCTGCGGCAGAAGGCAGCGCGCCAGGCACAGGAAGAGCGCCGCGGAATCATCAAGGCGCTGTCCCACAAGCAGGTTTCGCGGCGTGACCTGATCAAGATGGGACTGTTCACGGGCGCCGGGATGCTGGCCCCGATCCGGGGACTGAACCCGTTCGTCCCGAACCTACTCGCACAGACGCCCGGCGGCCCCGGCATCCCGACGGGTCTTCCGCGCAGCCCGCTCTTCGGCGTGGCGGCGTTCTCACAGCCGATGCCGCGCTTCGATGTGCTCCAGCGCAAGCCGATGTCGGCGTTCGATTACTGCGCCCCGACCAAGGAGGCGAACCAGACCATGCAGCAGGTCGACCCTGATCTTGGAGGCGGGATGGGGCCGATGGAGGGACGGCCGCCGGGGCCGATGTGGGCGCACCAGCGATGGGACGAGTGTCCGCCGAAGGTGGCGGTCGAAGTCTCGCAGATGGGCAACAAGGGTCCCAACACCGTCTACAACCCGTCGGTGTCACAGACCCAGATCAACCTTATGGGCATCGGCCCCTCTTCGCCGCTGGAGCTGCAGTTCCACCCGGCCATGCCAATCCAGGAGGAGAACGCCGTCTGGACGTTCAACGGCACGATTCCGCCGAAGCTGCTGATCGGCCGCTACGGTGAGGCGATCCTGTTCCGTCACTGGAACAAGCTGCCGTGCGACATGACCCAGAACAACGGGTTCGGGCGCCACACGATCTCCACGCACGAGCACAACGGCCATCACGGCGCGGAGAACGACGGCTTCACCGGCGCGTTCTTCTTCCCGAACCAGTACTACGACTACCACTACCCGATCCTCCTCGCCGGGTTCACGAGCATGAACACGGGCGCGACTGACAGGTTCGCCTCGTCGCCGACCGATGCGGGCGGGCTCATGCAGGTCGCCGGCGACTGGCACGAGACGATGAGCACCCACTGGTTCCACGACCACATGTTCAGCTTCACGTCGCAGAACGTCTACAAGGGGAACGCCGGGATGTTCAACATCTACAGCGGCCTCGATCGGGGCGCCGAGGACATCAACGACGGCGTCAACCTGCGGCTGCCGAGCGGCCAGGCGTCGAAGACCGGGAAGGGGTGGGCCAATCTCGACTACGACGTCAACCTGATGCTCGCCGACAAGGCGTGGGATGCCAACGGCCAGCTGGCGATGGACATCTTCCAGTTCGACGGCTTCATCGGCGACGTGATGACGGTCAACCTCGCCTACAAGCCGTTCATGAACGTCGAGCGCCGGAAGTATCGCTTCCGCATCCTGAACGCGTCGGTGTCGCGCTTCTTCAAGGTCGCGCTCGCCAATACGTCGGGCTCCGCGCAGCCGATGTACTGGATCGCCAACGACGGCAACCTCCTGCCGCGCGCGCTCAAGGTGACCGAGCTCGACGAACAGGGCATCGCGGAGCGGTACGACATCGTCATCGACTTCTCGAAGTTCGCGCTCGGCACGAAGCTGTGGATGGTGAACTGCTGCGAGCACCAGGACGGCAAGCTGCCGGCGAAAGACCTCACGGTCTCGCAGGCGCTGTCGGGCGCGTCGCCCGACCCGTGCGTGGGCCGGTTCCTGGAATTCCGCATCGTCGCCAACCCGCTCTACGCGGACAAGAGCGTGGTGCCGGGCTTCTCGGAGACCTATCCGATGGGCGTCACGCCGCCGGCGTCGCCGATGATGATCCCGAACCCGGACCTGTCGCAGATTCCGGTGGCGAACGAGCGCACGTTCGAGTTCAACCGCGGCGCGAACCAGACGACGACCAACCCCGACACGTCGGCGCTCGGCCCGTGGGGCATCGCCTACAACAGCGGTGGGACGCTGGCGGCCGACTACGCCCGCATCTCCGCCGCGCCGAAGATGGGGACGCGCGAGATCTGGCACCTGAAGAACGGCGGCGGCGGGTGGGATCATCCGATTCACATCCACTTCGAGGAGGGGCAGGTTCTCGACCGCGACGGCCTCGCGAGCAACGTCCCGCTGTGGGAGCGCGGCCGCAAGGACGTCTACCGGCTGAGGGCCGCCGGCAGCGTGACGCTGACGATGCAGTTCCGCGACTTCGCCGGCACCTACATGGAGCACTGCCACAACACGGTGCACGAGGACAACGCGATGCTGCTGCGATGGGATGTCAATCCCGACGGCACCGCCGAGCTGAGGCCGCTGCCGACGCCGGTGCCGAAGCCGCAGGGATGCACGTTCATCGATCCGGACGACATCCTGCTCGGCGCGTAGATACCACACGGTAAACGGCAGCGGGCGGTCCATCGGGGGCCGCCCGCCCGCCACGCATCTTCGGAGAACGCAATGCAGGGAGAAACCAGGCGCGCCGCGCTGAGGGCGGCGCTCACCGGCGTGGTGTTGTCGCTCGCGCTGCTGGCGCCGGCGCTGATCCACGCCGAGTCGCGCTGGGGCGCGAACTACTTCCCCGACGTCACGCTGACGACGCAGCACGGGAAGCAGGTCAAGTTCTACGACCTGATCAAGGGGAAGATCGTCGCCATCGATCTCATTTACACGAACTGCCAATATTCGTGTCCCCTCGAGACCGCGCGGCTGGCGCGGATGCAGCAGCTGCTGGGCGATCGCATGGGACGCGAAGTCTTCTTCATCTCGATCTCCATCGATCCCGAGCACGACACGCCGGCGGCGCTGAAGGCGTACGCCGAGAAGTACGACGCGGGACCGGGATGGATCTTCCTCACCGGCAAGATGGCGGACATCGACCTCCTCAGCCGCAAGCTGGGGCTCTGGTCGGATCCGAAGGAGACCCAGGACGGCCACACGCCGATGCTACTCCTCGGCAACGAGGCGACCGGGCAATGGACACGCACGTCCGCGCTCGACAACCCGGCATACACCGCGCGCATCATCTCCGACTGGTTCACGAGCTGGAAGGCGGCGCAGCCCGGTAAGAGCTACGCGAACGCGCCGGCAATCGCCGTGCGAGACGAGGGCGAGTACCAGTACCGCAGCCTCTGCGCGAACTGTCATTCCGTCGGTCAGGGCGACCGGATTGGACCCGACCTCGCCGTCGCGCTCGCTACGCGCGACCGTGGATGGCTGACCGAGTACGTCGTGCATCCCGACGTGCTCCGCGAACGGAAGGACCCGATCGCCGCGAGGCTCACCAGCAAGTACGGCGAGGTGCGGATGCCGAATCTCGGGCTGTCACCCGCCGAGGCACAGTCGATCCTGCGTTACATCGACGGCAAGCGGTCGCAGCCGCCCGCCCCGGTGGCGGCAACCGCGCCGGCGCCAGCCGCCTCGCACGCGCCCGCGACGCCGGCCTCGAACGCGCTCACGGACGCGGCGTTCGCGATTCAGCAGGCGCTCGCTCACGACACGATCACCGGCGTCGGCCGGCAGGCCGCGGCGCTGCGTGATGCCGCGGCTGCCGCGCACCTGCCCGCCGTGGCTACTGCTGCCGCGGATCTCGCGCAGCAGACAACGATCGCCGACGCGCGCCGCGCGTTCGGCGCGCTCAGCGACGCGCTCGTCGCCTACGCCCGCGCCCATCCCGACCTGCGCGCCGCCGGAGTCCGCGTCGCGTACTGCCCGATGGTCAGGAAGTCGTGGCTGCAGAAGGACGGCCCGGTCGAAAACCCGTATTACGGCAGCCGCATGCTCGCGTGCGGCGAGCTCACAGAGTAAAGGCGCACCACAACCCCCTGTTCGCATTTTGAGGAGAATCCACATGTCCCTGTCGGTCGTCGTGCGTCGATTTGCCGCCACTGCCGCGGCGTCGGCGCTGGTCGCCGCGATTGGTTCGCTGCTGCACGCGCAGGCCCCTGCGCCCAACAATCCACCTCTCACGCCACGCTCGATTCTCGTCTTCCCGCAGCGCGACTTCGTGTCGGCGAGCGGGTTCGCTGAGGGCGACGTGGTCACCGTCGAAGTGTTCCACCCCGGCAGCACCGTGGCCGCCTCGACGGCCCCGGGCGTCATTCCGCAGGACGATCCGGCCACGCCGGGGTTCGACGGCATCGTCGAAGTGAATCACCCGGGCGGCGCGTGCTGGGCGAACGTCACGCCGGACATCCGGCCGGGCGACCGCGTCCGCACGGTCCGCAAGGATGCGTTCGGCGCCATCCTCGGGATCGACGAGACGACCATCGCCAACGTCGTCGCGAAGCGGCCGGTGCAGACGGCGCCCGATACCGTCGTCATCCGCGGTACGGCTCAGAGGGCGGATGGCACGCCCATCGACATCACGCAACTCGAGCAGCGCATGGTGGCGCCGCGTGATGCGTTCGACGTCAACGGCCGCCGCACGCTGCGCGCCAGCTCGGTCGCAGGCGCCGAGGACGGCGTCCTGACGTACGACGCGCCGGGCGGCACCGCGTGGACCGCGACCTACAGCGGCCTGGACGCGGCGGACGTGGCGCGCGCCCTCGACGCGGAGTCACGCATCATGTGGCTGGGCGCGGATCCCGGCGCGGCCGTCGAGGGGACGATTTACGAGATCGGCGCCGGCATCGTGCCGGGGCCCTCGGCGCCGTGCGCCGCCCCGCTCGAAAAACTCCCGCCGCCGCCCGGCTCCGAGCTGGTGCCCCCCAGCGATCCCACCAACGTCACCGCCTCGGTCGGCGGCGCGAGCTCGACGACGGTCAGCCTCCAGTGGAGCCCCTCGACCGACAACGTCGGCGTCACCAGCTACGGCATCTACCGCAACGGCGTCGCGATCGCGAACGTCGAGAATCCGGACGGGTCGGCGCCCGCGCCGGTGTTCTACGACGACATGAACGTGCCGTCCGGCACCTACACCTATGCGGTGGATGCCGCCGACGCCATCGGCAACCGTTCCGCCATGGTCAAGGCGACACCGGCCTCCATCACCATCACGTCACAGGCCGCTGACAACCTGCCGCTCTGCAGCGGGGCGCCGACCGCCGCCTGCGTGAGCGAGCCGCCCGCCGCGACGCCGACACAGGTGCAGATCATTCCGTTCCCCGCGCGCGACTTCACGTCGGCCAGCGGCTACACGGAGGACGTCGCGAGCGTTGCCGTCCAGGTCATCCGCAACGGCCTGCTGATCAGCACCGCGAGCGTCATTCCCGTGGACGATCCGACGACGGTCGGCTTCGACGGCATCGTCGAGGTGAACCATCCCGGCGGCGGCTGCTGGGTGGGCGTCACACCCGACATCCGGGCGAACGACATCGTGCGGCAGATCGCCTACGCGGGCGACGGCACCGTGATGCGAGTCGATCAGACGCACGTCTCGAACATCAGCGTCGAGCGTCCGCGCATCGTGACGCTGCCGTCAACGGCCGTCAGCAGCGACGGGGTGGTCGAGGTGCACGGCACCGCAATGGGCGCCGACGGCGCGCCGATTCCGCTCGATCAGATCACGCAGCGGCTCGTGGCGCCGCGGGATCGCTTCGACTTCAACGGACGGCGAACGCTTCGCGCTGGACTCGGCGAGGACTTCGAGCTGTCGTACGACAGAACGAACAATCCGGACGGCATCAAGTTCACCGCCACCTTCACGGGGCTGAACGAGAACGACGTCTATCGCGCGGTGGGCGGCACGACGTCCGCCGGCCGTTCGTTCGCCGGCGCGGAGTCGCGCATCCTGTTCCTCGGCCTCCCGACGGCGATCGCGCCGGAGATCACGATTTACGAGAACTCCGAACTGACGATCTCCGGACCCTCCGCGGGGGCATGCACCGCGCCCATCGAGCCGCTCGACACCGCCGCGCCGAGCACACCAGCGGGGCTGGAGGCTTCGCAGGCGACCGGATCCAACACCGTCCACCTGACGTGGGCCGCCAGCACTGACGACACCTACGTCAACGGCTACGGCATCTACCGTGACGGCGTCCGCATCCACAACGTCGGTCCGGCCGTCACGTCCTACGACGACGTGAATGTGACGTCGGGCAGTCACACCTACGCGGTGGATGCGGTGGACTCCGCCTCGCCGCTGAAGGCGAACTTCCCGCCGATCGCGAACGACGTCAACGCCAGCGATCCGATTCTGCAGGGCGTCGCGTACGGCAACCGCTCGCCGAGGTCTGCCGATGTGACGGTCTCGCAGCCCGACGTGCTCGCGCCGAGCGTCCCCGCGAACCTCGTGGGCACTGCCACGGCGAACCTGGACGCGAACAAGAAGATCGTGTCCTGGAAGGTCACCCTCACCTGGCAGCCGTCAACGGACAATGTCGGCGTCAGCAGCTATCGCGTCTACCGTGCGGGACGGACGGCCGTCGACGTCGCAACGGCGGCCTATACCGACACGGTTCCGGCCAACACCACGAGCACGCCGGTGATCTACACGTATCGCGTCGACGCGGCGGACGCGGCGGCCAATCGCTCGGCGCAGTCGGAGCCCGTGAGCGTGGCGATTTCCGGCCAGGTTGACACCAGCAAGCCGACGACCCCCGGCAGCCTTGTCGCCGACACGCGCGACCTCTACGCCTCGGCGACGGCCCCGGCGATTGGACCGCGCGACGTCACGCTGAGGTGGGCCGCCGCGACGGACAACTCCGGAGTCGCCGGTTACGGCATCTACCGCCGTGACGCGGCCTCGCTGAACCCGACCGCGGCGTTCACGAAGGTCGCCGACGTCAACGGCTCGACGCTGGCCTACACCGACCGCGACCTCGCGGTCGGGACTTACGACTTCACGGTTGACGCCGTCGATTCGTCAGGCAATCGCTCGACGGCGGCGCTCGCGGCGACCAACGTCGTCACCGTGAGCGACCCGCCGGCCGGCAAGCACGCGATCATGTCGTTCTCATCGCGTGACTTCGTCTCGTCTGGCGGCTACGCGGTCGCCGAAGGGCCGATGGTCGTGAGCGTGATTCGCGGCGGCAAGGTGTGGGCGCGCTCGACGCCGGTCGCCGTCGTCGAGGATCCGGCGACGCCGGGTCTGGGCGCCGCCGAAGTGAACCATCCTGGTGGCGGCTGCTGGGACACCGCGAAGCTGAACGGCCTCGACGGCATCACGCCCGACCTGCGCCCCGGCGACATCGTCCGCTTCACGAACCGCTTCGGCAAGGCGGATCAGACGACGACGGCAAACGTCTATGCGGACCGTGCGACCGATCGCGCCGTTGACGGCTCGCCGCTGCCGGCGGGCGTGATCCAGGTGCATGGCAGCGCGCAGGATGCGCTGGGCCATCCGCTGCCACTCGAGCAGATCGAGAGCCGCATCATCGCCAGCAGCGCGGCGCCGTTCGACGTGAACGCCCGTCGTGACCTCCGCGCCGCGGGGGACGGAACGATCGCCTACGACGCGGTGAACCCGCTGACGAACCCGGCGGGTACGAACTGGACCGCAACCTACACGGGCCTCAGCGTCAACGACGTCGAGCTCGCCAAGGCCTCGGACTCGCGCGCCGTCTGGCTCGGACGCGACCCCATTGCCCTGAGCGAGCTGACGTTCTTCGAGAACGGCGCCGACATCGCCGGCGGCCCGGCGGGCCCGCAGTGCACGGCGCCGGCGGAAGCCGGTCCGGCGGTGACGTTCGAAGAGGCCGGGGCAATCGAGGCGTCGTTCGATCCGGGCCTGCCGAGCATGGTGTTTCCGCCCCGGAGCACCGGAACGCCGGTCTCGCAGACGCTGGTGCTGACCAACGTCGGCACCGCGGATGCCGCGCGCGGCATCAACGGAACGCTCTCGATCGCGAGCGCGGCGCTGGAAGTCGGCGGCGACTTCTCGCTCACGTCGAACACCTGCAGCGCCGCGAACGTGGCCCTGAACAACACGTGCACCGTAACGGTGACGTTCTCGCCAACCGTGCCTGGAACGCGCACCGCGCGGCTGCTCTTCAGGGACAACGTGAACAACAGCCCCGTGCAGGTGATGGCGCTGAGCGGCGACGCCTTCGACGCCCAGGCGCCGGCCGTCACCGCGCCGGTCATGACGCTGGTGAACAACACGACGCTGAACGTGTCCACCGGTTCGCTGACCGTCAATGTCGCGGCGAGCGCGACCGACGCGAGCGGCATCGCCTCGATGCAGCTCGACATGAGCACCGACGCGGGCCATACGTGGACGGCGCTCAAGACGTCGGCGACCGGACAGGTGGCGACGACCCTGACGTTCGTTCAGGGACCGACCTACCAGTTCCGTGCGACCGCGACCGACAAGCAGGGGAACGCGAGCGCGCCGGTCACCTCGCCGGTGTATCGCACGGCGGTGACGGACGACAACGCGGGGACGCCGAGGTTCTCGGGGTCGTGGAGCTCGCAGCGCAACAGCCCGATCACGGTCGGCGCCTTCGCCAGCACCATTCACGAGGCGACCGCACCGTCGCCGGGCAAGACCAACACCGTGACGTTCACGTTCACCGGCACGGAGGTGGCGCTGATCGCGGCGGTAGGACCGGATCGCGGCCAGGTGTCGATCTCGGTCGACGGCAAGCCGGCGCAGCTCGTGGACCTCTATGCCACGCGCCAGCAGCAGGCGACCGTCGTTGGCGCGGCATCGGGCCTCGGGGCGGGCACGCACACCGTGACCGTCAACGTGCTGGGCTCCAGGAACGCGGCATCGACCGGCACACGCGTGGACGTCGACGCGTTTGTCGTGAAGTTCTAACAGACGTCGCTTACGCAGTCATAAGGAGGACAACCGAGCATGAAACAACTCAAGCAGGCAACGCTCGCGGCGGTCATCATCGCCGCGGGCTTCGCCGCCGCCGCTGGCGCACAAACGGTGACGTACGTGACCAACGCGTACGAGCTCAAGGTGCAGCAGACGTCGTCCGGAGCGCTCTCGGACGGCAGTCTGTATGCGTCGTTCGCCGGCGAGGCGAAGGCGGTCAACAACAAGGTGGCCGCCGACCTGAAAGGGTTCTCGTTCACCGTCTTCTACAGCATCGACGGCGACACCGTCACGGTGACGGGCGGCACCTTTGCCATCCAGACCACGAACAAGGACCGCTCGCCGCTGGCCGTCGGCGGCAACATCCTGCCCGGCGATACGATCAGGCTGCGGCCGAACGGATGGGTCGCGGTGGGAGAAACGCTCTCGCTGCCGCTCACGGGGAGTGACGGGACGTTCGTCTCGGGCGTGATCACCGCGACGATGGACAAGAGCAATCCGCCACGGGCGACGGGTTCGCTCAGCCTGACCTATCCGGTGATCGTGCAGTAGACCAACAGATCGGAACCATCTCAAACGTAAAAAGGGGAGCCACGCACAGCGTGGCTCCCCTTTTTTTGGGGGAGGCAAGTCTGCGATGCGCGTCAGGGCAGCAGATCCCGGGCCACGACGGTCGGCGTCACGCTGACCGGTCCACCGCTCAGATTGCGCACCCTGACCGTGAACGTGCCGGCGCCCGGATTCGGGACCGAGGCGGTGGCGCTTCCGGCGAGTGGTCCCGACGATGTCAACAGGGTCCCGAGCGCGTTGTAGACGTCAACGGCAATCAGGGCCGTGGGGTTGTCTGCCTGCGCGGTCGCCAGCAACGCCAATGTCGTCCCGGTGGTCGTAACGGTATAGTCCGGGCTGGCACTCATCGGCGCGGTTGCCGTCGCCGGGTAGGCGGTCATGTTCTCGCGCGCGGTTGGCGTGTCGAACTGATCGGGAACCGAGTCAGCGTCATCGTCTCCAACCTCGGAGATGTGCCACGTCGGGTGCATCGTCCGGTCCATCCCGTCGTCGGCGTCGTCGTCGTCCCGCGGTTTGTCGAATCGCTCGCGATCCGGGACGCCGAGGCGCACGAAGCCGACGCGCTTGGCGAACGATGGACCGCTCGTCGCATTTGCCCCCGCGGTCATGCCGACGGCGTAGAAGAACGTGCTTTCGCCCTTGAACTTGACCGGGGTGATGCCGAGGGGTGAGAGCGAGCTTGGCGGCTCCATCGTCGGGTCGGCGTTCGGCGCCGGCATGTTGATGACAGCCTCCACGTACGTTCCATCCTGCTTCCTCGTCGTCTTCTTCAGCACGGTCTTCGGAATGCCCGGGGTGACGTCACTCGCGACGGCTGTCGGGACAGTGGTCACGGTCGATGGAATATCCATCTTGTTCGTTGTCTCGGGGATGGGCGCGACGCACACGCCTGCATCGTGCGGCACCAGCATGCCGACCTTGTTGTTGTTCGCGTCGGTGTAGCCGATGACGTGCGAGTCTGGAGCCACACCCCAGCCGTCGTTCTGCAGTGCCTCTGGCGGAATGCGGTGCCTTGTCATCAGGTTCTTGCCTTGCGCGCACTTGCTGCTGTTCTTCGGGTTGAGACTCACCACGTGGCCGCTGCCGGTGACCACCCACACCGTGCCGTTGTTGTCGATGTTCATCTGGCGTGGTTCCGTGATCGGCTGGCCGTCGCTGTCGAGCGGCATCGGCCAGCGCCGGATCTGGTTGGTATTGATGTTCAGCTCGCCGATCGACCCCGTCACGGTGCCGGTGCCGCCGATCGGTTGCTCGAAGCCCTGATCCGAGAAGTAAATCAGGTTCTGGTTCTGACTGTCCGGTTGCAGGTCGATCCCTGAATTGCAGAAGCCGCTCATTCCGAACGACTGGCACTGATCGACGCCGTCGACACGCCACCTCGTGACGGTGCCGGCGGGCGCGTTGAGGGGCGTGGTCGAGGACGTGTATCCGACTTTCGTCGGAATCAGTATCTGGAGGTAACCATTGGGAAACTTTACGCTACGGCCCACGGAAAACACGCGCCGACCGTTGTCGACAGTGAGGTCGGAGACGAACACGGAATCGGGATCCGGCGCCTCTGCATCGCTGAAGTCCCAGCGCCTGAGGCCGGACGGGCAGACCGTCGGGTTCAGGGGAGTGCCGGCAGGGCACGCCTGGGTATCGACTTCCTGAATCGACGACGACGTGCGCACGAACAGGAACCGGCGGTCATGAGACGCTTTGAGCTTGGCCACGCCGCCGTTGTTAACGACATCGGTCGTCAGATCCCACGAGGTCCAACGCGCGTTGCCGTTGTTCTTCATCAACGACGGCCCGAAGTCGAAGCGATAGACCTTGCGGTTCTCTTCCGCGAGGCGCGTGACGAACCACGCGCGGTCCTTGTCTTCGCCGCGCGTGTCGACGATGACCGCGCCGGGATTGAAGTCGACTGGCATCGGCAAGTCCCACTCGATGACGTGAGCCGATCCGAGTTGAGCTTTCGTATTGGTTGGGCTGATGGTCTGGGCACTCGCGGTGGTCGAAACAACCGCGAGTGCTGCGAGCGTTCCTGTGATGTACGTTGTTCGTCGAGTCGTGAGCCGCATTGCCTGCCTCCGTCGAGAGGCATCGGAGCTCGTTGGGGGGAGCTGCCGAGCCGTGTAACGATGTCAATCCGCGTCGCTTTTTCCGACGCGATCGAAGATTGTTCAACGGCGATGCCAATGCGTCAGCGCTCAAGCATTTCATTCCACGAGGGTTAGGCGCCCCGGTCGATCGCACGGGATCGATGCCGCCGTCACCGGCGCATATGCTTCAGCGCGCCCGCAGGAATCTGGCGATTTTCCTGCGCGCGGTGGCGGCCGCGGGCTCGGAGCCCGACGCGTCTCGGATACGGCATCGCTGCGGACGTGCACTGGGAGGCGGTGTAACTCGCGCGTCACCAGGCAGTGGCGGCGACTTCACACCACGCGGCTTCGCCTCGCATCACCCGAGGGGAGTACGGGACTACGCGCCGCGGACCGGCGGTTCGCGCAACCTCGACGCGACCTGCCGGTCGACGCACAGAAACCTCGAGCAGGCTGGAACAGGTCAGCTCCGCCGGATACGGATCATCGGTTCGAACAGGCGCGTGGCCTTGCACACGGGGCAGCGTCCGGGCTTGAGCAGCCTGTCTTCGGCAAAGACGAAGTCGCACGCCTTGCAGCGCGCCGGCACGATCTCGATGTCGTGTCCGGCGGCGCGCGCCGAACGCAGCGCGTGGCGCAGGTCGTCCTCGACATCTCCTCGCCTCATGCCCAGCTCGCGCGCGAGCGAGGAGACCGATCGAAACTCGTGAGACAGCAGATCGATCAGCTGCCGCCGGTAGGCCACCCATCAATTTTCTCGCGCGGCGCTCATCGGCGCGACCTCCTCACGGGTACCCGGCCGTGCGCGAAGTCAGCCGCATGGGGCACGGCGCCGGGACTGCAGGTTGCATGTTCGGTCAAGCAGGCATGCGAGCGCCGTTGCTCGAACTCCCCGCCGGGTATTCCGGTCGTGTCGCACAGCCCCGTAAGCCGCAGGAACGTCAGCGCGTCGAGCAGATCCTCGCCGTCGCGCGCCTCCTCCTCGGCGTCGCGGCGGTTGCCACGACGTACCTGTCCCCGTTGGTTGCGCCAGCGCCACCACCACTGGCTGTACGTCTGCTGTTCGTGGTCTACGCGCTCCAGTCCGCTGTCCTGGTGGCCGTCCTCCGTGTCGCGGAACCGCCCAGTAACGCGCTGACACGCGCCATTCACATCGCCGACCTGATCTGGGCCGCGGGGCTCGCGATGATCACCGGGGGCGCGCAGAGCCCGTTCTTCATGTTGTTCCTCTTCCCGCTGCTGGCAGCCGCCTACCGGTGGGGCCTTCACGAAACGCTGGCGACCGGCTCGGTGGCGCTGATCATATTCGGAGCGGAAGGGGTCTTTCCCGACGTCGTCCGCACGGCCGCAAGCTGGCCGATGGCGGCGCTCGATCCCCACACGCTGGTGATGCGCGTGGCCTACCTGACGATGGCGGCCGTGATCCTCGGCTACATCGCCGAGGAAGAACGGCTGCGCACCGCCGAGGTCGTGATCTCGACCAGCCTGCTCACCGCCGCGCAATCGCAACTCGGGTTCCGCAGCGCGCTGCGGCGCGTGGCGGAGCAGATCCTCGGCGACTTCGAGGCCGACGATCTGTTGATCACGGCGAGCGACAGCGGCGCCGGCCGCACGGTCGTCTGGCACGCCGAACGTGGCGGACATCCGCCCCGCACCTCGCTGCGCGCCGAACACCACGGCGGCTCCCATGACTGGTTCCTCGACGGGCGTGGCGACGCCTGGCGGGTGCGGCGGCGCCGTTCGTCACTCGACACCGTGACACTCGACGAGCACGGCGGGATTGCGGGGAAAACCTCGCTCGCGACACAGGAATCGTTCTGGCTCAGGCCTGCGAACCGGAGCGCGGTCGTCGTCGCGCTCAAGCTTGGCGACGACTGGCACGGCCGGGCGGCGATCTTCTTCCGCCGGGTCCCCTGCCTGGCCGAGACACGCCTGGTGCACAGCGTCGTCTGCGATATTGCGCCCGTCATGTTCAACCAGTACCTGCTCCGCCGCCTGCGATCGCGGGTGGCGGCCGCCGAACGAACGCGGCTCGCACGCGAACTGCACGACGGCGTGATCCAGTCGCTGGCAGGCCTGGAGATGCAGGTCGCCGCGCTGCGACAGGCCCGGAGCGCGGCGATCGCGCGGGCGGGCATCGACGAGGACCTGCGCCGCGTGCAGCATCAGCTCATCGAGGAAGCACGCTCGGTGCGCGAGGTCATGCACCAGATCCGGCCGCTCGACATCCCGCGCGGCCAGGTGAACGAAGCGTTTGCCGAACTGGTCGAACGCTTCGGCCGCGAGAACGGCGTGGATTCGCGCTTCACCGCGTTCACGCCCAACGTGGTGATGCCGAGCGGGACCGCGCGCGAGCTCGGGCGGACGCTGCAGGAGGCGTTGCGCAACATCCGCAAGCACGCGGAGGCCACGCGTGTCGACGTGAAGTTCGGCGCCGAGAACGGCCACTGGACGCTCGTGGTCTCGAACGACGGCCGCCCGTTCGACTTCGTCGGCTCGCGCACGCTGGCGGAGCTCGACGCCGCGCATCAGGGCCCGCGCGTCATCAAGGAGCGTGTGCGCGACATCGGCGGCGACCTCACCATCGACTCGTCGGCGGAGAACGGCGTGACGCTCGAAGTGCGCGTACCGCGCCACCAGGGTCAGCAAGCGCATGTCTGAAACCTCCACGCGCGTCGTCATCGCCGACGATCACACGATCCTGAGGGAAGCGCTGCGGCAGGTGTTGACCGCGCGCCGCGAGTTCACCGTGGTGGGCGAAGCGGCCAACGGGCGCGAGGCGGTTGCGGTGGTGACGCGCACGCGTCCGGACCTGCTGCTGCTGGATGTCTCCATGCCGGAGGCGAGCGGGCTCGACGCGCTGCGCGAGCTCGCCGCGATTGGACCCGGCGTCCGCACCCTGGTGCTGACGGCGTCGATCGATCGGTTGGGGATGCTCGCCGCGCTTCAGCTCGGCGCGCGCGGGGTCGTCCTCAAGACCGCCGGCACGAAGGTCCTGCTCGAGGCCATCGAGGCGGTGCTGGCGGGCGAATACTGGGTGGACAGGCGCAGCGTCAGCAACCTGTTCGACGTGCTGAAACAGCTGAGCGGGCCGGCGAGTCCGACACAACGGAAGTTCGGCCTCACCGAGCGCCAGCTCGAAATCGTGACCGCCGTGGTGGCCGGGCTGACCAACCGGGAGATCGCGGCAAAACTGAAGATTGCCGAAGATACGGTGAAGCACCATCTCTCGCAGGTGTTCGACAAGACCGGTGTGTCGTCGCGACTCGAACTGGCCATGCTCGCGACACACCATGGTCTGGTGTGACACCCCCCACCGCCGCTCGTCCTTTCTTCCTTCGCAGGTGTGCCTGACCGCTCAAGGCTCGCCACTTGCATTTCCATCGGGCGCGGGCGGGTAGTGGTGCGACCCCAGGGCACCCGGCGCCCGGCGACGATAGCAGGCGAAACAGGCTCGAATGTTCATGCTCCGGAGCATCGACCCCTATGCCGATTTCAGCTCAGCGAATCCGAATTCTCATCGCCGACGACCACCGCTTGCACCGGGAAGGGTTACTCCGGCTTCTCGAAGGAGAAGCCGACTTCCTCGTTGTGGGCCAGGCTGCCACCCGAACGGACGCGCTGCGCCTCGCGCAGCAACTCAAACCCGATGTCCTCCTTCTTGGCCGATCGATGATCGGCGCGTACGGGAAGGAAATCCTCCGCGAGCTCGCGGCGCTGGAGACGGAGGTCCGGACCATCCTCATGACCGATCGGGGTCATGAGACCGATGTCGTGAGCGCCGTGGAAATCGGCGCCCGCGGCGTCATCTCGAAGGACGCGGACGGCGAAATGCTCTTCCGCAGCATCCGGAAGGTCATGGACGGTGAGTACTGGATCAGCCGGTCGAGCGTCGGCGACCTGGTGAGCGCCGTCCGCCGGCTGCTCGCGCACGCCACCGAAGCGACGCCGCGCAAGCCGAACGTCACGCCGCGGCAGCAGGAGATCATCGCGTCGGTGGCGGCCGGCCGATCGAACAAGCAGATCGCGCAGCAGTTCTCGCTGAGTGAAGACACGGTGAAACGGCATCTCACCAACATCTTCACCAGGCTCGGCTTGTCGAATCGGCTGGAGCTCGCGCTCTTCGCGTCCCAGCACGACCTCGGCGACCCGCACCCTCACGCGTTCGAAGCCGCGCAGCATGCGTGACCACGCCGGCGCGGTGACCGGATCGGCGGCAGGAGCCTACAAAATGGCATAGCCGAGGTTGGCTCTCGCAAAAAATCACTGCACGGATACGACGCGATGGATCTCTTCGGTCGTCCATGTCGGCGGCCCGTATTGAGGACGTCTCCCCATTCGTGCATCATGCCTCCAGTCGGACGGAAGACTCCCCTCTCCCTCCGGCTGGGGTCGTTTCGTGGCATCAACCCACCGTGAAGACACCCACACTGACGAGCCGGAGGGCCCGCTTCCTCCCCATGCGCCGGACAAGAACCCGCACGCGGCGGCGCTTGGCCGGCTCGGCGGGTTGAAGGGTGGACGCGCGCGCGCGCTCCGCTTGAGTCCGGCCAGGCGGCGCGAGATCGCGCGCAAGGCCGCGCGCGCCCGCTGGCGCAAGCAGAAGCCCTAGCTCACCGCCCGTCGCAGACGCGCGAGCAGATCGCCAAGATCAGGGGGCGGCGGCGCCTCGAAGCGCAGCTCGCGATGGTCGGACGGGTGTCGAAACGCGAGTCTGTACGCGTGCAGCGCCTGCCGGGGGAACTCCACGGGCCTCAGCGTCTCCGGTCCAAAGACATACCTTCGCTCCCCGACCAGCGTATGGCCGCGCAGCCTCGCCTGGATGCGGATCTGGTTCCGCTTGCCGGTTTCGAGCCGCACTTCGACGAGCGAGCAGTCCCGGAATTCCTCGATGACGCGGTAGTGAGAGACGGCCTCCGCGCCCTGCGGATCCCGCGGGTGCGTTCGCTTCTGGATCATCGCCTTCCGATCCCACACCAGATGATCGCGCCACGTTCCGTGCGCCGGCTGCGGATGCCCGTAGACGACCGCGAGGTACACACGCTCCGGGTCGTGGCGGATGAACTGCTTCTTCAGCGCCTCCTGCGTCCGCGGATCCTTCGCGAAGAGGACGAGCCCGGACGTGTCGCGATCGATCCGGTGGACGACGAAGGGACGGCGGTGCCGCGACCGCAGGTAGCGCTCGAGGAGGTCGAAGACCGACGGCGCCTCCGGCTTGCGGGGCAGCGGCACCGAAAGGATGCCGGCGCGCTTGTTGATGACAACCAGCACGCGATCTTCGTAGACGATGTCGAGATCGACTTTCAGGGAGTTTCGAGGGCGAGGGCGATGGCGCGATCGGGCGAGAGCTTCTCGCCTTCGGCCGTCGCGGTCCTGAACGCGGCCGGAGACAGCAGCGTCAGCAGCGTCGCCGTGTAGTGATCGATGTCGAGCTGATCGTCCGGATCGAACACCACGTTGAAGTGATCGAGGATGCCGAGCGCCGACGCGTAGAGCCGCGCCGCGCGCCCGGGCTGCTTCTGTTCGACGGCCACCGACGCGAACCCGGTCAAGGCGTAGGCGATGCCGGCTTCGTCCAGCATGTCCCGGTACTTCTGCAGGCTCTCGGTGAAGAGGCGCTTGGACGCGGCGAGGTTGCCCTGGCGCAGCCGCACGAACCCGAGGTTGAAGAGCTCCGCCGCGACGGGCGCCTCCCAGCCGGCCTCGCGATTGGCGTCGAGGCTGAACTGGTACAGCTCCGCGGCCTTGTCGTACTGCCCCTGGATGCGCGCGACCGCGGCGAGCATGTGAATGGCGTTGGCCTGCCCGACCTTGTCGCCGATGTCCCGCCGCAGCACGCCGCTTTCTTCCGCGTAGCGCCGCGCGGACGCGTAGTCCATCTCACGCAACGCGACGCGCGACAGCCCGAGCAGCGCCGTTGCCATCCCCGCATCGTCCTGCAGGCGCCGGGAGATGCGGAGGCTTTCCTCGTCCAGCGTGCGTGCGGCGGCTTGATCGCGGTCGTTGTAGGCGAGCGTGGCCGCGTCGTGCAGCGCCTTGCCGCGAATCGCGGTCGGCGCGGCGGCGCTCGGAAGCGCGAGAATCCTCGTCAGCAGCTCGCGCGATTCCGAGGCGCGCCCCTCGTAGTTCCAGAAATAGGCGAGCGGCACCGCGAGGCGCAGCGCCTGGTCGCCCTCCGCGTTGCGCGAGAACCAGTCGAGCGTGCTGAGGAGCGCGGGCTCTTCCTTGTCGACACGCACTCGCCACTCCGAACCCTTCGGGCCCAGCCGCTCCGCGTAGGCCTGCTCCACCCACGCGACCTGCGCGAGCGCGGCGCGCCGCTCCGCCTGGAACGGATCTTCGGCGGAGGAGACACGCGCAGACACGAGCGCCGTCAGCACGAGGCAGACGATGGGACCGCGCGACATGGGGCGATCAGCTTACACCGGCGGACCCGCCTACGGCCGTCTGATCGGACCGAAAACCGGAGGCGCCTCCGGGATGGCTTCCCCGTCGTGCCGCGGCTCGGATCCGCCGAAGTGCACGCCGTTGCCATCGCTCATCACGGCTTGGCCGTAGCCGAACACGCCGCTGCGCGGCGGAATCACCGTCACCTCGTGCCCGAGCGTCTCGAGCTCGTTGCGCGTTTTTGCAGGAATCAGCTCTTCGACGTCGACGTCGCAGCCGTCGAACGAGATCTTCGTGAACCGCCCCGCCTCGAGCGCCTCCTGCACGTCGAGGCCGAAGTCGGCGACGTTGGAGACGAACTGCGCGTGCGCCTGCGCCTGGTTGAAGCCGCCCATGATGCCGAAGCCGATCTTCACGTCGCCCTTCGACATGAACGCCGGGATGAGCGTCGTCAGCGGACGCTTGCGGCCGGCGAGCAGGTTTGGATGGCCGGGCTCGAGCGTGAACAGCGCGCCCCGGTTATGCAGCATGACGCCGGTGTCGGGCGGCACGATGCCGCTGCCGAACGACGAGTAGAGGCTCTGGATCAGCGAGACGATGTTGCCGTCGCGGTCGATCGTCGACAGGTAGATGGTGTCGCCGCCGTTCGAGGTGGTGAAGCCGGGCAGCCGCGACGGCTCGACCTCACACGCCGCCTTCCGCGGATCGATCAGGCGCGCGCGCTCGGCGGCGTGAGTCTTGTCGAGGAGCGAGGTGACCGGCACGTTCGAGAAATGCGGGTCGGCCACATAGCGAAGCATGTCCGCATAGGCCAGCTTCTTCGCCTCGATCTCCACGTGCATGGTGCCGGCCGTGTGCAAGCGGTACTCCGCAATCGGGTAGCGCTCCATGATGTTCAGCATCATCAGCGCCGCGATGCCCTGCGTATTCGGCGGCAGCTCGGACACGGTCCAGCCGCGGTAGGTCGTCGAAATCGGCTCGACCCACTCGGGCTTGTAGTCCTTCAGGTCGGCGAGCGTCATCGCGCCGCCCTTCACGCGCGAGACCGCGACAATCGCTTCGGCGGTCTTCCCTTCGTAGAAACCGGCGGCGCCTTTCTGCGCGATCAGGCGGAGCGTGCCGGCCAGGCGCGGGTTCCTGAAGACCTCTCCGGCGCGCGGCGCGCGCCCGTTCGGCAGGAAGGTTTCCGCCGCGAGCGGCTCGGCGGCCAGCCGCGCGGCGCCGCCGGCCCAGTACTCCGCGATGACATCCGTCACGGGGAACCCGTCGTCGGCGTAGAAGATCGCCGGCGCCAGGAGGTCGGCCATCGGCAGCTTGCCGAAGCGCGCGCGCATTGCGTCCCAGCCCGCCACGGCGCCCGGGACGGTGACGCTGTGAATGCCGCCGCCCGGCATCCGCACGATGCCCTTGGCCTCGAGGAACTCCGGCGTGAGCCCCGCCGGCGCCCACCCGCCGGCGTTGAGGCCATAGAGCTTGCCCGTTCGCGCCTCGTAGTAGATGGCGAACAGATCCCCGCCGATGCCGTTGTAGTGCGGCTCGACGAGCGCCATCACCGCGTTG
>Ga0070694_100000198_pt1 | contig 31983 bp, 35 predicted proteins | sample KBSK1251metaG_FD_65470 | JGI IMG/M metagenome (GOLD analysis project Ga0070694, IMG submission 65470) | Corn, switchgrass and miscanthus rhizosphere microbial communities from Kellogg Biological Station, Michigan, USA - KBS K1-25-1 metaG | ecosystem: Host-associated > Plants > Roots >...
CAGGTCGGGGTTGATCATCCCCGTCATCGCCACGTCCGGGTCCAGCGACCAGTTCATGAGGACGGCCGCCGTCGCCGCCGCCATGGCGCCGCCTGCGCTCGGGCCGCCGATGATGGCGCTGCCGGTCGTGATCGTGAAGAGGTAGTCCCATTCGCCCGTCTTGGCGCCCGTGAGCTCGCCCGCGGCCGCGACGGCGAGGCGCGCGGCGCCCTGCATGTCCACCTCTGCCAAGGGTTCGGTCCGGACGAAGACGTCCCCATTGCCCGGCTTCTGCGCCGTGAGCGTCAAGACGCTCAGGACGCCGAAGAGGCTGCCGTCGCTGCGCTGGCCCACGGCGGCGATGTAGAGGCTCACCGCGCGTTCCGTGTGCTCGACGCGCTCCTCCTGCACGCCGCTCGTCACGGGCAGGACGACGAGGAGGAGCACGAAGAGGCCCACGAGGCGTCGGGGTCCCATCGCAGCCGGGACCCCGTGGCGGCCTTTAAGAATTTGGCCCCACGTGGTCGAAAAAGAAGGCGGCGGCGCCGCGTGGCGCCACGGAGAAGGAGAGGAAGGGAAGAGAAGCGGCGCAGGTGCACCTGCGCCGCGGGCCACGGCCCCCCTATCCCGCCGTGACCTCGACGTTGTCGATGAACCAGCCCGGGTACGCGTTGCCGAAACCGTCCACGGTGTCCGTCCAGAAACGGATGTAGAGGTTCCCGCCGGCGCGCGAGTCGATGTCGTAGCTCAGGGCGGTCCACGCGGCGACGTCGGCCCCGCGCGAGTCCCATTGCTGCAGCGTCGTCCACGTCGAACCGTCGCCGGACACCTGCACGCGCAGCATGTCGTAGGCGCCGCCGGTGTACTGCTCGATGTCGAAGCGGTGGACGAGCTTCAGGGTCGCCTGCGTCTTGCCCGAGAGGCTGATCACGGCCGACTGGGCCCAGCTCGTGACGCGGGCGCCCGTGTTGTAGTTGCACGTGCCCGCTTGGGTCCACGCGAGCTTGTACGCCGCCGTGTAGTCCGTGACGCAACCGTCCTCGATGTGCCAGAGGCCGCCCGACGTCGTCCAGCCCTGGGCCGCGCCGTCGTCGACGTTCTCGAAGTACACCTGGCTCTCGCCCGGGGGCGGGGGCGCGTTGAACTCGTCCGTGTCCGTCGCGCTCGAGCAGCCGGGGTCGCTCGGGTAGTCCGTGAGGCCGTCGCCGTCGTTGTCGACGCCGTCGTTGCACGCCACCGGCGGCGGGGCGCCGCCGCAGTTGACGGCCTGGTCGGCGCGGATGCGGCCGCGGCCGAAGTCATCGTCCTGGCCCGCGGGGCCCAGGTCGAGCGCCGTGTTCTTGAGGCAGTTGTCCACGTCCGTGAACGTCCACGAGGGGTTGCGGGCCTTGATGAGGGCCGCCGCGCCCGCCACGTGGGGCGTCGCCATGGACGTGCCCGAGAGGCTCTGGTAGCACGTCGCCGAGCTGCCGCAGATCGAGAGGATGCTGCTGCCGGGGGCCGCGACGTCGACCTGGGGGCCCTCGCTGCTGAACGAGGACTGCGCGTCCGTCGACGTCGTGGACGAGACGACGATCGTGATCGCGGCCTTGTCCTTCCACGGGTACGACACGCAGTTCGTGCAGGGTCCCGAGTTGCCCGCGGCCGCGATGTGGATCACGCCGCGGTCGTGGCTGTACTGGACGGCGTCGTTCATGACGGTCGAGGGCGCCGAGCTGCTCCACGAGTTGGACGAGATGGCCGCGCCTTGGTCGCCGATGTACTTGATCGCGTTCACGAGGGGCGTCGTGCCCGCCGTGCAGCCGAGGCCGTTGTAGTAGAACGCCTTGACGGGGAGGATCGTGTGCTGGCTCATGCCGGCGATGCCCTTGCCGTTGTTGATGGTCGCGCCGGCCGTGCCGGTCGTGTGGCTGCCGTGGTAGCTGCAACCGCTCTCGTCGTTGGGGTCGCTGTCGCCGTTCTGGAAGTCCCAGCCCTGCAGGACGCGCGGCGAGCCCGCGAACTCCTCATGGGCCTTGTAGAGGCCCGAGTCGAGCATGCCGACCTTGATGGCCGTGCTGCCCGTGGTCACGTCCCACGCGGCCTCGGCGCCGATCTTCTTCGAGCCCCAGTGGCCCGCGTCGTTGTAACGCGAGTCGTTGGGAACCATGTCCAGGAAGGCGTACTGAGGGTTGTCCCACTCGATGTAGCGCACGCCGTCGTCGAGCCGGGCCTTCAGCTGCGTGAGCAGCGGGTTCGTCGTCTCGACGACGAGGAAGTTGAGGTCGCTGTCCGTCGCGACGACCCGATCCCCGTTGTAGTCGCCGCCCACGGGAATGCGCGGCACGAGGTAGAAGCCGATGATGTACCGCTCCGTGTCCAAGGGGTTCCCGACTTGCGCGGAAACCAACGGGATCGCAGTCAACGCGACGAAGCATGCTGTCACTAACGCCATCGTGGTCCGTTTCACAGGTCTCACCAGTTCACCAGGAACGGAGAAGCGTCCACACGCCTCCCCGCCACCAGCCCGCCTTGCACCGGCCGAAGCCGGGCGCGCTTCGAATTCGAGGCGGCCTCAAATGCTTCGCGTAGACACAACGGGTACGCGCCTTTCGTCGGTCGTGCGGCCGTCGCCGCGGTTTCCGTTCGATGGAAACGGTGCGCGCGGAACGCCGGAACCCTTTAGGAGCATCCTGCGGTTGGCGATGTAACCTATGAGACGAGGAATCGTCGCCGCGGTCCTCCTCGTGCTCTTCTTCGGCGGCCGCGCCGCCGGCGACGTCACCATGCCCATGGTCGTCCTCGTCGAATGGGTGCACGCCTCGTACGCGACGGGCCTGGGCGGCGACGGCATGGCGGCCGGCGCCGAGTGGCCGGTGTGGGTCGACTCGTGCCATCGGCGCATCTGGGTCGACCTCCTCTACGAACCCTCCGACGCCAACGTGACCGTCGGAGGCAACGTCGTCGCGGTGCCGTACACGTTCCACGTGGAGCTGGCCGTGGGCTCGCAGACGTTTGCACGCGACGTGGCCTCCTCCGGCTACAGCCAGTTCCTGGGCGAGGCCTCCGAATGGGGCAACGGCACGTTCTCGCTGCGACTCGAACGCGGCGCCCTCGTCGATTGGTCGCTGCGCGTGCGAGGATGGGAGGTGCCCGGCGAAGCCTCCTGCACCACCCGAGTCTACGTGAACGAGGTCGAGGCCAACCCCGCCGGCGTCGACGCGGGCAACGAGTGGATCGAGGTCTACAACCCGTCGACGTTCGACCTCGACCTCACGGGCTGGTTCGTCGAATCCACCCACGGCGTGGCCAACCGGCTCGAACTGCCGGAGGGCTCCTGGGTCCCACGCATGGGCTACCGCTCGTTCACGTTCCCGACCCAGTTCCTGGACAACACGAACGAGAGCGTCCGCCTCCTGGATCCCACGCTCACGCTCCAGGACGCGTCCGCCGTCCGCTCGGATGGCGCCAACGACGCCAAGACGTGGCAGCGCGTGCCGGACGGTTCCGCCGACTGGCAATCGAGGTCCGCCACGCGCGAGGACTCGAACGGCTCGTGAGCGGCTAGGACGGCATCGAGCCTTCGCCCGACTCCGCATCCAGGAGGCCCTCGTACGGGTCGGGAGGGATGGCGTCGATGATCTGTCGCCGCAGTTCCTCGATGCCTTCGCCCGTCTTTGCGCTCACCGAGATGGTCGTCGTGCCCCGCTTGCGCAGGTCGGACTTGGTGTCGATGACGAACATGGGCACCCCCGCGAACTCATCCTTGATCGCTTCGCGAAGGCGTTCCTGCTGGGGCAACGTGTACCCGCACGCCTCGGAGGGGTCGACGACGAAGAGGATGACGTCGGCGAGGAAGGCGAGCGCGAGCGCGGCCTGCTTCTCGATGTGGTTGCGCTCCGACGGCGGCTTCTCGAGGAGTCCCGGCGTGTCGACGACCTGGTAGCGCCGGCGCCGGTGCTTTGGGCCCGTCGTGGGCCACTCGAAGTGGCCGACGTTGATCTGCTTCGTCGTGAAGGGGTAGGGGGCGATCTCCGGGCGCGCCTTGCTCAAGCGTGCGAGGAGGCTCGACTTGCCCACGTTGGGGTAGCCGGCGAGGACGATGGTGGGGTCGGCGGGCGTCACGTCGGGGATGGCTTGCAGCACCTCGCGCGCGTGGGCGAGGACGCGGAAACTGGGCTCGAGGTCGTTCACGATGCTCGAGGCGCGCCCCACGAGCCGCCGGTGGGCCTCGAACATGGGCTCCTTCGTGCGGGCGGAGCGCACGTCGCCCATCGCGTCGTTGCCGAGCTCGCGGATCGTCTCCGAGGCGCTCTGCAACCGGCCGAGGGCGCGCTTGAGCGGTGCGACGCCCAGGACGACGTCGATGAGTTCGCGCTCGTAGGTGGAGATGCGGTCGAGGTTGGGGAAGGACTTGATCCACCGCTCGAGGACGTCCACGAGTTGGTCCGTCGAGGACTCGAGCTTCGCGAGCGTCGTCTTCTTGGCGCGGTAGAAGTACTCCGGGTCCGATTTTTCGATCTTTGCCGCCCGGCCCAAGACCCGGTCCAAGAGCTCCTTGGACGTGAGGATGGTCGGGATCCCGTCGTACACGGCGGCAAGAGGACCGGGGTCCGTCTTTAGACCTTGCGGCGCCGTTTGTTGAGATAATAGAGCACGGCGCCGACGACAAGCAGCAGGAGGCTGATGAGGAGGAACCAACCCCAGCCGGAGAGGCCCGCCTTCTTCTCCAGTTCGAACGTCAGGGGTTCGGGGCCCTCGAGTTCGCGTTGCGAACCCGAAATCCGACCGTCGTTATAGTGCGCCTGAAGGCCCGCGGGGGCGATCGAGTCCTCCTTGATCCTCCACCCGCCCGCAGGCGCGACGACGATGCGGTCGGCGAGGTCCAGGCCGGATTCCGAGCGCGCGATGGAGACGGTGTGGTGGTTGGCGTCGTTCACGCCGGGGTACTGGATGCGCAACGTGAACGAGACGAGGACGCGCGCGGCGGAGCCGACCGAGCCCTCGGCCTCGTCGATCTCGAAGCGTTCGACGCTGGCCTGCCGCGCGGGGCTCCCGTCGATCGTGACGAGTTGCCGCAACGCGTCGCCGAACTCGGCGAAGGAGCCCCCGCCCAAGGCGAGGGCGATGTTGAGCCCCGAGATGGCGTTGGCCTCGAACGCGTCGACCTCGCCGGATTCGACGTTCCCGTTGCCGTTGCCGTTGCTGGCGGCCTGCAGGCTCGAATCGGGACAGTTCGAGCGGTCGATGCAGTGGCGTAGGTCGCTCGCGCCTTGGCCGGCCAAGGACGCGTCCGAGGCGGCGACGTCGACGACGTCGGGGCCGACGGTGATGGTGATCTCCGGGAAGTGAAGTTCGCCCAGTCGGTCGGAGACGGATTGGGAGCCCACGGAAGGCACGAGGAGGGGGATGAGGGCAAGGAGCGCCGCGGCTCGGCGCAGCCCTACCGCCTCCGCACGACGACGAGCGCGACCGCGAGGGCGCCCAGGACGCCGACGACCTCCAGGCCCGGCGTCTTCTTCTTGGGAAGTTCGACGACGAGCTTGATGGATTGGTTCGAGTGGGATTCGAAGTCCGGCTGGTTCGACACCCAACCGTCCTTCGTGACGAAGCCCTTGGCGCCATCAGGCTGCGTCTTGTCGGGCTTGTAGTCCCACTTGGCGTCGCCTTCGACGGTCCAGCGGGCCTGGGAATACTGGAAGCCCTCGTTCGAGAGAGCGATGTTGTGCAGGTCGACCTGGTGGCTCTTGGCCTTCTGGTCGTTCTCGTAGCCGACCTCGACTTTGACGTCCGTGTAGGCGGGGTTCGTCGAGTCGACGCTGCCTTCGGCGGACCGGAAGACGACGTCGACGACCTTGGGATCGCCGCCCTTCATGCCGTCGACGCTCACGTTCGACTTGAGGACGGCCGAGAGGCGCTTGAGTTTCTCGATCTGGCCGGCCATGGGTTTCGCGATGCTCGTGAAGGCCGCGACCTCGTCCGGCGTGACCGTGCCGTCCTGGTTGCCGCTGTAGTTGATCGCGTGCAGGAGGTCGCCGTAGGAGCACTCGTCCTGGCCCCACCCGTCGATGCAGTGGCGCAGGTCCGTGGCCTCGTCGCCCTCGATCTTGACGTTCTCGGCAAAGACCTCGAGGCCGCTGCCTTTGGAGCTTCCGAGGCCGTCGGGGTGGAACCTGAACCACAACGTGTCGAAGTGGAACGTGACGAAGAAGGCGTCCTGCTGCGCAGAAACGGCGGGCGTGAAGGCGATCGCGACGAGACAGAGGCTCGCGAGAAGAGGTCGGCGCATGGGAACCCGGATGGTCGCCAATGACCCATGCGTCGTATAAAAGCTCGCTCGAAAGCTCGTAGAATCCTACTGTTTCGAGTGGCTCAAACGCATGATGCCCAAGGCCAGGAGGATGGCGCCCGCGATGATGTTGAGGATCGTGAACGCCTGGCTCGATCCGCGTCCGAAATCCGTCGGGATTCGCAGGAGGTCCTTGAGCAGGAGGATGCCGACGACGAGCGCGACGATGCCGACGAGCACGCCGCCCGGGAGCGTCCTGAGCAGGACGAGGATGCCCAGGACGATGAGGATGATGCCCGCGAAGTTGAGGATCGGTTTCAGCGTGAGTTCGCCCAGGATGAGGAGGAGTCCGAGGACGATGAGGCCGACGCCCACGGCCATCGACAGCGTGTCGCGGGACATGCGTCGCGTCCAAGGACGGGTGCGACTTAAGGGGTTCGAACGACGAACCCACCCACCACCTATATAGCGCGGTTCGTATGCGAAGCGCGATGGCCCGCGCGCAGGCGCAAGAAGCACCGCCCGAGTCCGTTTCTCGCACGACGTTCGAGCCCACGCCGGACCAGGAACTCATCCGGAAGACCGTGCGGGAGTTCGCGGACCGCGAGATCAAACCCTTGGCGAAAGAGATCGACAAGAACCACCGCTTCCCGGCCGAAAGCATCCCCAAGATGGCGGCGCTCGGCCTCTTCGGCATGAACTATCCCGTCGAGGACGGCGGCGCGGGCACGGACATGGTGACGTACTGCATCGCCATGGAAGAGGTCTCTCGCGCTTGCGCGAGCCACGGCGTCATCATGACGGTCAACAACTCGCTGGCCGCGTGGCCGTTGTGGAAGTTCGGTTCCAAGGCGCAGAAGGAGAGATTCCTGCGACCCATGCTCCAGGGCCAGACGCTTGGCGCCTTCGGCCTCACCGAGCCGCAGGCGGGAAGCGACGTCGTCCAGATGCGCAGCGAGGCCCAGCGCGTCGGCGACCACTACGTGCTCAACGGCCAGAAGCAGTTCATCACGGTCGGCGGCCCCGCGCAGACCTACATCGTCTTCGCGCAGACGGACCCCAAGGCCGCGCACAAGGGCCAGACGGCGTTCATCGTCGAGAAGGGCACGCCCGGCTTCGAGATCGGCGAACCCGAGGACAAGCTGGGCATCTGCGCCGCGCCCAGCGTCTCGCTCTACTTCAAGGACGTGAAGCTGCCGGCCGAGAACCGCCTCGGCGCCGAGGGCGAAGGCTTCAAGATCGCCATGATGACGCTCGACGGCGGCCGCCTCGGCATCGCCTCACAGGCCGTCGGCATCGCGCAGGCCGCCTTCGACGAAGCCCTCTCGTACGCCTTGAGCCGCGTCCAGTTCGGCGTGCCCATCGCGCGCCACCAAGCCGTCCATTTCGTCCTCTCCGACATGTACAGCCGCATCGAGGCCAGCCGCGTCCTCCTCTACCGCGCCGCCCAGATGAAGGACCGCGGCGAGCGGTTCTCGAAGGAGGCGGCCATGGCCAAGCTCTACGCAAGCGAGGCCGCGATGTGGATTGCGACGAAGGCCGTGCAGATCCACGGCGGCAACGGGTACATCAAGGACTACATCGTCGAACGGCTCATGCGCGACGCCAAGATCACGGAGATCTACGAAGGTACGAGCGAGATCCAACGCATCGTCATCGCGCGTGCCACGCTGGACCTCTGAGCCCCATGAAGACCCTCCTCGTGGTCGCGGTCGCCGTCCTCGTGGCGGGCTGCCTCGCGCCGACGCCGCCCTCCGGTTCGTCCACGACGGGCGCGACCGCAAGCGGTTCGGCGACGGACGCGACGACGTCCGACCCCACGGCGAGCGGCACATCAACGGTCACGACGTCCCCCGCGCCGAAGGACGCCCTCTTCATCCTCCTGCGCAACCCCTATTGGATCAACGAGACGAGCGGGTCGGGCGAGGGCTACCGCTACGGGAACTTCCCCCACTGCGGCGTGGCCGGGTACGAACTCGACCCGGACCTCGTCCACCTGGTCCGCTACGGCGGCGGACCCGCGAACCCGCCGGAGTCGGTCCTCGTCCGCGATTACGACAACCGCACGACGGTCCCCTTCCCGACGACGGGCCACCCGAGCGCCAACGCCGAACAGGACTCGAACGCGAGCGCCGCCGAGTATCCCATCCTCTCGCCCTTCGATTACCAACGCGTCCTGGCCAACGTGACCGTGACGGGCGAGAGCGTCCTCGTCGACGGTCAGGCCCTGCCGGAAGGCGGACTGCGCGTCCTCGTGAAGACGTACATCGTCTCCCACCAGGACAAACGGTACGAAGTGACCGAGCGCCTCGAGTTCGAGAACCGCGGCCGGACACCCGTCGACGTCGACGTCAACGACCAATACTGCATCTGACGACGGCAGGCCGCCAGCGGCCGGGTTGGATCGGGGCGACGCGAAGCTTATGAGGGCCGCCCAGGCACTGGGTCACTGGGCCGCGCCCTGGTAAGGCATGGTTCTTATCCCGCCGTGGCGCAGAATATCAAGGTTGGTGCGATGCTGCGAAACCTCACGTTTCAACGTGCGGCCCCCGCAAGCCGCACGCCGGCCGGACGGAGGGTCCTGCCCATGTTGGCGACGAACGCCTCGACCTTGCCGAAGGACGGCGCCAACTACGCCTTCGAGTTCAAGTGGGAAGGCATCCGGGCCGTCGTCGCGTGCGAGGAGGGTCGTGCCCGCGCGCACAGTCGCACGCTGCGGGACATCACGGTACAGTACCCCGAACTTCAAGGGCTCGGGGGCGCCGTCCGGGGCGACGCGGTCCTCGACGGCGAACTCGTCGCCCTCAACGAGGCCGGACGGCCGGACTTCGGACGATTGCAGCAACGCATGAACCTCGCGTCACCCCGCGACGTGCAGCGGCGCAGTTCGGAGATCCCCGTCTCGTTCCTCGCCTTCGACCTCTTGCGCCTGGGCCATCGTTGGTTGCTCCAGGAGTCCTACATCGAGCGGCGGGCCCGACTGCAGGCCCTGGACCTGGCGGGGCCGGATTGGCAGACGCCGCCCCACGTGGTGGGCGAGGGCGAGAACGTGCAGGCCGCGAGCCGGCGACTCGGGCTCGAGGGCGTCATGGCCAAGCGACTTGCAAGCCCCTACCGTCCCGGGCAGCGGACACGGGACTGGATCAAGATCAAGAACCGGTTGCGGCAGGAATTCGTCGTCGGCGGTTGGACGCGCGGCGAGGGAGACCGAGCCGGCGGATTGGGCGCCCTCCTCGTCGGCTATTACGATGGCGGCCGATTCGTCTACGCGGGACGCGTCGGCACGGGGTTCGACGAGGGGTCCATGTTCGAGGCGCGTCGCCGCCTCGCATCGCTGGGCCGCGCCGCGAACCCGTTCGAGACGGTGCCCCCGGGTCCCGACGTCCGCTACGTCGAACCGCGCCTCGTGGTCGAGGTCGAGTTCGCCGAGTGGACCCATGACGCCATCCTGCGACAGGCCAGCTTCAAGGGGTTCCGCGACGACAAGCCCGCGCGCGAGGTCGTGCGGGAAGACGAGGTGAACGACGATGCCTAGGAGCATGTGGAGCGGTTCGATCAGCTTCGGATTGTTGAACGTCCCCGTCAAGATGGCCGCCGCCGTCCAGGAGAAGCAGGTCCGCTTCCATCTCCTGCACGATGACGACGGCGTCCGCCTCGAATCGAAACGCGTCTGCCCGCAGGATGGCCAAGAGGTCCCGTGGGACCACGTGGCCAAGGGCTACGAGATCTCGCGCGGCGAATACATCGTGTTCACGAAGGACGAGCTGGAAGCCCTCGAATCGGAGTCCAACCGCGCGATCGAACTGGAGGACTTCGTCGACGCCAAGGAGATCGACCCTCTCTTCTACGACACGCCCTACTACCTCATCCCCGACGAGCGGTCCGCCAAGGCGTACCGCCTCCTGCTCGATGCCATGGCCTCCGCCAAGCGCGTCGGCATCGCCCGCGTGGTCCTTCACGGCAAGGAGCACCTTGTCGCGGTCCGGCCCCACGACGACGTCCTCGTCATGGCGACGTTGCACTACGCCGACGAAGTCGTCCCCGCCTCGCGCGTCACGGAAGAACTCCCCGCGTCGGCCAAGCCCAGCGAGAAGGAGCTGCGCATGGCGAAGGAGATCGTCGAGACGCTCTCCGGGCCGTTCGAACCCAAGAAGTACAAGGACGCCCACCGCGCCCGACTCCTCGAGGCCATCGAGGAGAAGGCCAAGGGCAAGAAGGTCGTCGCCCACGCGGCGCCCAGGCCCAAGAAGCAGGCCAAGGACCTGCTCAAGGCGCTCGAGGCCAGCTTGGCCCACGCGCGCCGCAAGGGGAAGAAGCCCTGATGGCCCGGCCCGCCGAACCCGTCCTCGTCGAGGCCGGTGGTCGGACCCTCTCGTTGAGCCGCCTGGAGAAGGTCTTCTATCCCGCGACCGGGTTCACCAAGGGCGAAGTCATCGACTATTACGCGCGCATCGCGCCCGTCCTACTTCCGCACCTCGCGTCCCGGCCCCTGTCCCTCAAACGCTACCCCGACGGCGTGCAAGGCCCGTTCTTCTACCAGAAGGAGTGCCCGAGCCCTCGCCCCGATTGGGTCCGCACGTGGGAATCCGAGGAGACCCAAGACGAGCGGGCGATTCGGTATTGCGTCCCCGACGACCTTGCGACGCTCACGTGGCTCGCGAACCTGGCGAACCTCGAACTCCACCCCTTCCTGCACAGGATCCAAGACGCGAAGCGTCCCACCCTCGTCGCCTTCGACCTCGACCCCGGCCCGGGGGCGGGCCTCATCGAGTGCGCCCGCGTCGCCACCCGTTTGCGAGAATGGCTCGCGACCGTCCACCTCGACGCCTACCCCAAGACCTCCGGCGCCAAGGGCATGCAGGTCTACGTGCCCCTCAACACGCCCGCGACGTACCCGGAGACGAGCGCCCTCGCGCGGACGCTCGCCGAGGGGCTTGCAGCGGCGTACCCGCAGGAGGTGACGGCCCACATGCGCAAGGACCTGCGCCGGGGCCGCGTCTTCATCGACTGGAGCCAGAACGCGGAGCACAAGACGACCGTCTGCGTCTATTCCTTGCGGGCCGGCGAACGCCCGCTCGTCTCGACGCCCCTGGATTGGAACGAGGTGAAGCGCGCCACGGTCGAGGAGCGCCCGGAGGCCCTCCAGTTCGACCCCGCCGCCGTCCTCGAGCGCGTCCGCCGATTCGGGGACCGGTTCCGACCCGTGCTGACGCGGCGACAGACCTTGCCTCGGCCCCGGCCGGTGCGCAAGACCCGGAGGGCCGCCCCGCGAGGGACGTCGGGCGCCCAACGCGTGGCGCGGGCGCGTCGGCCTCAAGCCAACGGTCGCTCGCGCTGACGGGCGACGCGCCCCTCGTGGAGGATCTCCGAGGCGACGTCGTGCGGGCTGCGCCGGTGCTTGGCGATCTCGTCCACGTAGCGCTCGAAGCGCCCGCGCATGCCGTCCTCGTTGAGGACGTAGTGGATGAGGCGCTCCTTGAGGACCTCCAGGAGCTCCGCTTCGCTTCGGCGTCGGCGCCGCGTGGCCAGTTCGCCCGAGCGGTCCAGGTGCTTCCAATGCCGTCCGACCGCGTCGACGAGCTCGTCGACGCCCTCGCCCGTGGAGGCCACGGTGCGCACGATGGGCGGCATCCACTGGCCCGGCCCGTGCGGCGTGATCTCCAACAAGGACGCGACCTCGGCCATCGTCCGGGCGGTTCCGTCCCGGTCTCCCTTGTTGACGCAGAAGACGTCGCCGATTTCCATGATGCCGGCCTTCATCGTCTGCACCTCGTCGCCCATGCCTGGCACGAGCACGACGACGATCGTGTCCGCGATGCGCACGACGTCCACCTCGCCTTGGCCCACGCCGACCGTCTCGACGACGAGGATGTCCTTGCCGGCCGCGTCGAGGACCTTGAGAGCGTCCTGGGTCGTGGCGGCCAGGCCCCCCAAGGCGCCCCGGCTGCCCATGCTTCGGATGAAGACGCCCGGGTCCAGCGAGCGCGACTCCATCCGGATGCGGTCGCCCAGGACGGCGCCGCCCGTGAAGGGGCTCGTGGGGTCGACGGCGATGACGCCCACGGTCTGGCCCGCCTCGCGGTAGCGGGCGATGAGTTGGTCCACGAGGGTGGACTTGCCCGCGCCGGGGGCGCCCGTGACGCCGATGACGTGGGCGCGGCCGGAACGGCGATGGAGCTCGGCGAGGATCTCGGGCGGCGCCTCGCGGTTCTCGACGAGCGACAGCATGCGGGCGATGGCCAGGCGTTCGCCCTTGACGACGCGCTTCAGGAGCTCGTGGGGGCTACTTGCGGGAGCGGCGGACAGGCTTCCTGGCCCCCTTCGTCCGTGGCTTGGCCGCCTTCGGCTTCGTCGCCGCGGGGGCCGGGCCCTTGCGGCGCTCGTGGACCGCGCGGTTGACGATCTCGATGATGTGCTGCGTCGATGTTCCGGGGCCGAAGACGTCGTAGAGGCCGCGCTTGCGCAGCTCCTTCGCGTCGGTCTCGGGGATGATGCCGCCGCCCAGTACGACGACGTCCTTCGCGCCTTCCTTGCGCAGGAGGTCGACGACGCGCGGAAAGAGAGTCATGTGGGCGCCGGAGAGCACGCTCAGGCCCACGACGTCCACGTCTTCTTGGATCGCGGCCTCGACGATCTGTTCGGGCGATTGGCGCAGGCCGGTGTAGATGACCTCCATCCCGGCATCGCGCAAAGCGCGCGCGACGACCTTGGCGCCGCGGTCGTGGCCGTCGAGTCCGGGCTTGGCAATGAGGACCCGGACCTTGCGCGTCGACGCGCCGGAGACCGCCATCGCTGGGTCCAAAGAGGCGCCTAATAAAGACGTTGTCATGCGCGGCACCCTGCACACCGCATTGCCGGTGTCGCCGTGGCCTTGTCCCACGATGCTTGGCGCATCGGTTGCGACCGAAACCGATGGTCGGCGCCTGTGGCACGCGCCGGGCCGACGTCTGCGGTTTCAGGCCGCCTCCAATGAGCTTTTAACCATGGAGCACGCCGTTCTCCTGGGGTCGGTCGATGAAGTTCGGGGTCGCCTTCATTGTAGCCGTGTTGAGTCTAGCTCCTTCCGTCGTCGCCCAAGACGCCCCCGACGAGGCCGACGTGCCAGCCACGTACGAGGCCGACATCCAAGCCCCTTCCGCGGACGACCCAAGCGCCGATGTCAAGGTCGAGGCATCGATCGACGCGTCGTCCCTCACCGAGGGCACGCCCGTCGAGCCCGCCGCCGAAGCCGTCGACGCGGCCCTGGCCGACGAGGACATGCCGGCCCTGGCGCCGGCCGACGACAACGAAGGCCGCCAGGACGCTTCCGCGTCCGGTCACGCCGGATCCGACGGCGGTAGAAACCCGGAGATGCGCGTCGTCGCCATCGTCGAGGGCATCGCCGGCGCCGAGGCCGATCCCGTCGCGGCGGTCCCCGACATCGAGGGCCCCGACCTGGCGCTCGAAGGCCTTTGGTCCGTCCCCGGACCCCGTTCCATCGACGACGAGGCCGCTGCCGAGTCCGGCGCCCCCCGTGGCGTGGCGTCGATGGTCGCCGATTCCACCCACGCCCTCGACGTCCCCCCGCTGCCTTCCCTGGCCCTCGCGGCGACGGCCCTCCTGGCCGCCACGACCGTGGTCGCCACGGCCTCCGGCACCTCAGGAGGCCTCGGCCTGGCCAGTCTCAAGAAGTTCGCCGCCCGCGCCGCCGCGGGCCTCGCCGGTCTCTTCACTCGATTGCACTCCGACAAGATCCTCGACCACCCGCGGCGCAACGAGATCTTCGAGTTCGTCCGCCACAACCCGGGCGAACGCCTGGAGATCGTGCGCCGGGCCCTCGGACTCGCCAACGGCCCCATGCTCCACCACGTGCGCGTGCTCGACCGCGCCAACGTCGTCCGCGTCGTGCGCTCGGGCTCGATGGCGCGCCTCTACCCGGCCGGGCCGCGCGTGCAGGCCCAACCCTACCTCGTGCCCGTGCGCCGCCGCGTCCTGCAAGAGCTGCGCACGACGCCGGGCATCACGCAGCGCGAGATCGCCACGCGCGTGGGCCTCAGCGAGCGCGCCGTGAGCTACCACGTGGGCTGGCTGACGACGAACGGCCTCTTGAGCGTCCAACGCGAGGGCGGCGCGAAGCGCTGCTTCGCCGCGGCGCCCGCCTAGGCGTGTCCCCGGTGCGCCGCCTTTGGCGCCGCGCGCGTCGTCGTGCGCGTTGTGCGAGCTGCTCGTACTCGGCACGAATCGCATCGAGGTCCTTCTCGGAAAGTTCCTCAAGGTCCAGGAGCGAGTTCTTCGCTCCGCGTGTGGCCCGAATGAGGTCGTCGAGCTTGATCTGCAGGGCCTCCGATTCCCGGTTCTGTGCGTTCTGGATCAAGAACACCATGAGGAAGGTGATGATCGTCGTCGACGTGTTGATGACAAGTTGCCACGTGTCACTGAACCCAAACAGCGGACCCAGGAAGGCCCAGGCCACGATCGAGGAGAGCGCCAATGCGAACGCGAGCGGGTGGCCGCCGCGACGGGCGGCCCATGCCGCGAACCGGCCGAAGACGCCCGCACGCTTGCCGGCCCCCGCGCCCTTGCCGGCCGTCGCCGCGTAGAGCATGGTCGAACTTCCCAGGCTGGCACACCAACCTTGTCTCCTGGACGGCGCGCGTAGATAACGCTTGTCTGAGCGATTGGATACGTGACCAGACCCGGCCGCGTCTTTTGCTCACGAGGCCGGAGACAGGAGTCCGCGAAGGGCCGCGTCCGCCTGGGCGGCGCCGAGTCCTTTGCGGGCGCGCAGGTGGAGCTCGTACGCCTTCGGACCTTCGCGCCACGCGTAGTACCAATTGCCGACGCCCGGGTTCATCGAGGCGCGCTGCACGCTCGCATGGGCGACCTGCGTGGACTCCCACGCGGGCCGGTTGACCTCGCTCGCGTCGATGAGAGGCTTCCAAGGCTCGGGCGGGGCGCGAAGGACGCGCAGCCAGGCGCTGCAATCGAGGGTCATCGGCCAGCGGAAGACCATCTGGACCTCCTCGCCCAAGGGTCCCGTGCGGAACCCGATGCTGTCGATCGTGCCCGGCACGGGCGCCCAACGGTCGGCCGTCAACGCCCACGCGGCCTTCTCCATCGCTGGGCTCGTGGGGTCGGACCATTGGAGACTGCTGATCTCGCTCGTGTCCCACGGCGCGTGCGTGCGCTTCCACCGGTTCCAATAGTTGCGCCGCGCGAAGGACGTCGCGCGCGCCTCCGCGACGACGCTCGCATCGAGGGCGCCGAAGCTCCCCCAGAGCGAAGCCCAGTCGTCGTCGCCCATGACGCCCGCCTCCAGGCTGAACTCGGTCGCGGTGCCCAGGCGGTGGCCGCAGGAGGCCTCGTTGCGCCGGTAGTCCCGGCCCACGAACGCCGCCGACTCCTCGTAGGTGATCGGTCGACCCGGGCCCCGGAAACTGATGTCCGAGACGGTCGGGATCCACCAATCATTATAGTATTCCTTGACGCGCACGCGCCGCCCCTTCGCGTCCTCGAGGAAAAACCGCACGCTGCTGTGGTTCGTCGGTGACTCGCCGCGCACGGTGGCGTCGCGCACCCTCCACGGCGAGTCCTTCGGGGGGCCGACGATGGCGAAGTTGACGCGCGCCTGCGCCCACACCCAGTCCGTGACGGCCTGGACGCCGTTGAGGGGGATCGGCTGCGCGAGGCGGCGGATCCGGATCTCAGAGGACGGGCCGCTCACGGTATTCGCCCCACACCTCTCGGAAGACGTCTGTGACCTCTTGCAGGCTCGCGTAGGCCGAGACCGCCTCGATGAGCGATGGCATAAGGTTCACGTCCTCGCGGCCCGCGGCCCGGCGCACGGCATCCAGGGCCACCTGGACCTTCTTGGCGTCGCGCCGCTTCTTCATCCGCTCGAGCCTCTGCGTCTGGGTGCGGCGCGCCTTCTCGTGGTCGATCTTGAGGAGGTCGGGTTCCTTGTCGGACTCCTCCGTCTCGGTGAAGTCGTTGACGCCCACGATGACGCGCCGCTTGGAGTCGATCTCGTGCTGGTAGCGCGAGGCCGCGTCGGCGATCTCCTTCATGAAGAAGCCCTTCTCGATTGCGGGCAGGACGCCCCCCAACTGCTCGATGCGCTGGAAGTACTTGTTCGCCTCGTCCTCCATCTGGTTCGTCAGGGCCTCGATGAAGTAGCTGCCGCCCAAGGGGTCCACGGTGTTCGCGACGCCCGACTCGTGGGCGAGGATCTGCTGGGTCCGCAGCGCGATGCGGACGGCCTTCTCGGTGGGCAGCGCCATCGCCTCGTCGTAGCTGTTCGTGTGCAGGCTCTGGGTGCCGCCAAGGATGGCGGCGAGCGCCTGGTAGGCGGTGCGGACGATGTTCAACTCGGGTTGGTTCACGTACGCGCTGCACCCCGCCGTCTGCGTGTGGAAGCGCAGCGTCCAGGACCGGGGGTTCTTCGCGTCCATCTCTTCGCGGATCCACTTGGCCCAGATGCGGCGGGCTGCGCGGAACTTGCCGATCTCCTCGAAGATGTCGTTGTGGCTGTTGAAGAAGAAACTGATGCGCGGCGCGAAGTCGTCCACGTCGAGGCCGCGGTCGACGCCCCAGCGGATGTACTCCATGCCGTCGGCGAGGGTGAAGGCGAGTTCCTGGACGGCCGTCGAGCCGGCCTCGCGGATGTGGTAGCCGGAGACGCTGATGGGGTTCCACCGGGGCATGTGCTTGGCCGCGAACTCGACCGTGTCGGTCACGAGGCGCATCGAGGGCCGCGGCGGGAAGAGGAACTCCTTCTGGGCGATGTATTCCTTGAGGATGTCGTTCTGGAGGGTGCCGCCCAGGCGGTCCATGGGGACGCCCTGCTTCTTCGCGTTGGCGATGTACATGGCCCAGATGACGGCGGCGGGGCCGTTGATCGTCATGGACGTCGTGATGTCGCCGGTCGGGATGCCTTTGAAGAGCGTCTCCATGTCCTCGAGCGATTGGACGCTGACGCCGCACACGCCGACCTCGCCCTCGGCCTCGGCGCTCGACGTGTCGTAGCCGTAGAGCGTGGGCATGTCGAAGGCGACGGAGAGGCCCATCTGGCCGTGCTTGAGCAGGTAGTGGTACCGCTTGTTCGTCTCGGCCGGCGTCGCGAAGCCCGCGAACTGGCGCATGGTCCAGAGGCGGCCGCGGTACATGGTCGGGTGGATGCCCCGCGTGTAGGGGTACTCGCCGGGGAAGCCGATGTCCCGCTCGAACTCCGTGTCCTTGAGGTCGGCCGGCGTGTAGAGGCGCCCGATGGGCATCGAGCTCGTCGTGAGGAATTCCTCGGCCCGCTCGGGGGACTTCTCGAGCGTCTTGGACAACGTGGTGGATTGCCACCGCTCGAGTTCGGAAGCGATGGGGTCCGCGGACTTGGAGGCCTTCTTTTCGAGCAAGGGTCGCATCGTTGCACTCTCGACGCTCGCCTATTAAAGAGCGACGCGCGACCAAGGACCCGCTCTCATATTAACCCTGGGGCGGCCGGGCGCTGTCGAGGCGCGGCGGTAGAAAAGGGCGTCGCGTCCCCGCTCGCAATTCTTTTCAAGGAGGCCCAACTAGCGACGGACCGCTCGAGGCGATGGACTTGCAACAATACGAAGTCAAGCGTGGCCTTCCCAAGAAGACCGACCTACGCGCGCTCCTCCAACAACACTTCGGCTCGGCCAAGGACAACGGCGGCTGGGCCGAGACCTCCTATGGCGCGATGCCGGTGATCCGGGCCAAGTACGAGAACGAGAAGCTCGTCGTGGACACCCAGAACGACCAGACGCTGGCCCCGCGGGTGGCCAAAGGCGACAAGCAGGCGCTCGAGGTCGCGATGGACACGCAACGCCGCTGGAACGAGTTCCTCCTGAACGCGACCGGGTACGACGCCAAGACTCGTGGCAAGAAGGCCCAAGAAGCAGTCAAGAAGGCGGCCGCCTAGCCCCCCTTCCCTCACGAGGATTTTTCGCGCACGGGGCCGCGGCAACGAGCGAACGCCGCGGTCTCCACGTGCAATCCCTGGCCCCGTCTAACGTTCGCGCGGGCAACGCTCTAGGCGGGAGTTTCGCATCTTAGGTTTGCCCAATTTTGGGCAGGAAGAACCTGAAATGTTTGCGCAGTATCGACCCGACATCGTTCGGGCTGTGGAGGAAACCGTCGCCAACCTGAAGGGTCTCGAGCACACGATCGAGATCCTCCGCAACGACCTCGCATGGCTGGCCCAGTCCATCGGCCACCCCCAGGCCGCCCAGATCGCCCTCACGCCGACGCGCTCGCTCGTGGCGAACCCCGCCTTGGCCGGCACGAACCCCCTCGTGCAGGCCCCCTACGCGACGCCCTACGGCTTCACGCCCCAGATCGGCGCGGGCCCGATGGCCGTGCCCTTCGGCGCCTACGCCTACCCCAGCGTCGTCTCGCCGTTCGCGGGCTACCCCCAAACGACGAGTCACCTGCCGGCGTCCATCAACGGCTTCAACGCGGTCTACCGGTAGAGCCGCGTCGGCTGCGCGGCACCGGCGAAGCCGCGCGGCCCTCTCGTCCCCTTCGCGACGACGCACGGGCGGTTGCCTCGTCGACGCCACCAGACCGCCAGGAGACACCCCATGGTCGAAATCAAGGAATCCAAGGAGTCCAAGACTCCCGACGTCACGCGCCTCGTCGATGACAGCATGGCGCGCCTGCACGACCTCGAACGCCGCCTCCACGCGGTCCAAGGCCACCTCTCGGGCCTCGTGAACGCGGCCAACTCCCTCCACGTGCAGCAGCCACCCGCGAACGTGCCGACGGGGCTGCCGTGGGCGAGCCCCGAGGTCGCGAACCTTCCGCAGTTCGCCTTCCCCTTCGCGGGCCCCTCGGCGTCGGCGCTCTTCGGCGCCCCCGCCTACGGCGCCGCCGCCTTCGGCTCGCCGGCGTCCACCCCGGTGTTCGGCGCCCCGACCCAGGCGTTCCCGTCCGCGACGCCCGCGCCGAACCGCTCTCCGACCCCGTGGCCCGGCTCGCTCTCGCCTACGCCCGGCATCACGGGCGCCGGCCTGAGCGCCCGCGACTTCGACAAGCTGCCCGCGGTCGCGCGCGTGCCTGAAGTGAACTTCGTCGACTCGGGCGACAAGTACCTCATCCGGATCGAGCTGCCCGGCGTTCGCAAGGACGACCTTGACATCACGGTCTCCGAGCGCATGATCACGATCGACGCCGACGCGCGCCAAGAGATCGGCGAGGGCACCGTCCTCGTGGGCGAGGTCGTCCCCGCCGTCTACCGGCGCTCGATCGCCCTGCCCACGTCGTGCAACTCGGCCAAGTGCAAAGCGAGCCTCAAGGACGGGTTCCTCAACCTGGAACTGCCCAAGAAGGAACCGACCGAGGGCCCGCGCCGCCTCGACGTCGCGTACGGCTAGACGTAGGCGCGAAGGTAGTCCAGGGGCAAAGGCCCGGACGGCGCCATGCGGAGCAATGAGAACGAGCGTTCGAGCTCCGCCAGCTCCGTCCACATCCGCTCAAGCTCCGTATCGAGTTCTTGCAAGTGAAGGACGAGCGGGATCAAGGGGGACCAGCCGAAGCCCCAGGCTTCGCACTCTGCTGTCGTCGGGGGACAAATTTAGCCTTTGCGTTTTGCATTGTATGTTCAACGATGCCGAATACAGACGTTTCCAGGAATTTCCGCGGTCGCCGGGCCTTTCGGATACGCAATCGGCTGCCGATGGGCCGTGCCGGCAACGGCTCTCACGGGTGGCGGTTCCCGTGCAACGTCGACGGGACGGGCGCGAAAACGGGTGATGCGGCCGGCAACTCAGGCGAACTGACGCAGCTTCTTCTCGAGGTCGGGAAGGGCCAGGTCCGTGACGACGAGCGGGATGTTCTCGTACTCGGCCAACCGGTAGGCGAGCTTGTCCACCTCTTCGGGCTTGTGGTAGACGACGATGGCGGGCTTCATCGGGTGGACGCGGATCGCGACCATCGGACTGCGCCCGTACTTGATGCCCGAGAAGACGAGGGCGCGCTCCGTGCTCCACCCGTAGACGCGGATGTGGTCAGCCGCCGAGAGGCTCGCGATGGCGCGCAACGAGTCGATGAGCGTGTAGCCCTGCACGCGTCGGTCCTTGAGCAGTTGTTCGCCCACGAGGACCCGACCGTCGATGGACGTCACGAAGTCCGGTCCAGGCACCGATTTGGGGTACTCGGCGATGCTGATGATGCCCTCCCCGGGATTCAGCATGCTCGTGTACTTCGCGATGACCTTGCCACCGTTCGTGCGGTCGATGTCGATGAAGGCGTCAATGATCTTCCGGATCGTCGCGATGCCGGGCGACTTGCGTCGTCCCGACTCGTAGTCGCTCACGACGCTGGGACTGATCGCCAATTGCTTCGCGAGTTGCGTCTGGGAGACCTCGAAGATCTCGCGCCACTTGCGGATGGTGAACCCCGGCTCGTTGGAGAGCGTGATTTCGCCCGCAATCTTCTCTCGGATTGCGTTCTCGACCATTCGCTGTCCCTTCGTCGCTCGCCGACGTAAGCGCGCAACAATCGGCCGGACCTTATTAATAGCGTTCGGCGGAACGCGATAATGCAGTGGACTCGACGATGAACCACCTGCATCTAACGCACGCCTTTTCTACCTCGCCCAACCTTCCGGCGAAGTCGCATGCCGCTCGTCGTCCACAACACGCTCACCCGCCGCAAGGAGCCGTTTTCGCCGCGCGAGCCCGGCAAGGTCGGCATGTACGTCTGCGGCCTCACCGTGTACGACTACGCCCACATCGGCCACGCGCGCACGGCCGTCGCCTTCGAGACCGTTCGACGGTGGTTCCACCACTCCGGCTACAAGGTGACGTTCGTGCAGAACGTCACGGACGTCGATGACAAGATCATCAACCGCGCGAGGGAGCTCGGCGTCGACCCCCAGCAGCATGCGGCGAAGTGGACCGACATCTGCAACGCTGACATGGCCGCCCTGGGCGTGTCGCCGCCGGACGTTCAACCCCGGGTGACGACGCACATGAAGGAGATCGTCGCCCTCACCCAGCGCCTCATCGAGCGCGGCTTCGCGTACAAGGCGGCGGACGGAAGCGTCTACTACGCGGTGGAGAAGAAGAACGACTACGGCAAGCTCTCAAACCGCACGCCGGAGGAGATGCTCGCGGGAGCCCGCGTCGAGCCCGCCGAAGGCAAGCGCGACCCGAAGGACTTCGCGCTCTGGAAGGCGTCCAAGCCGGGCGAGCCCGCGTGGGACTCGCCCTGGGGAAAGGGACGCCCCGGTTGGCACATCGAGTGCAGCGCGATGGCGATCAAGTACCTCGGCGACTCCTTCGACGTCCATGGCGGCGGTGTGGACCTCGTCTTCCCCCACCACGAGAACGAGATCGCCCAGAGCGAGGGCGCCACCGGCAAGGTGCCCTTCGTCCGCCACTGGCTCCACACGGGCTTCCTGACCGTGAGCGGCGAGAAGATGAGCAAGTCGCTCAAGAACTTCATCACCATCCAGGAGATCCTCAAGCTCCACGACCCCGAGGTCGTCCGTTTCTTCTACGCCAACACGCACTACCGCAGCGGCATCGACTACTCGCCCAACGCCATCGAGGACGCCAAGCGCGGCCTCGAACGATTGCGGCGCCTGCGGGACGAACTCGGGCGACTCGCGCGCGCCGGCGGGTCGAAGACGGCGGGCGACGCCGCCCTCGAGTCGGCGACGAAGAAACTGGAGGCCGACTTCACGGCCGGCATGAACGACGACTTCAACACGCGCGCCGCCGTCGCGGCCCTCTTCGACTTCGTCACCGCCGCCAACCGCGCCACCGTCGACGGCGTCACGCCGGCGCAGGCGAAGGCCGCCCTCGACCGCTTCCAGGCGCTCGCACGCGTCCTCACGATCTTCGCCGACGAACCCGTGGGAGGCGACGACGCCCTCACGCAGCAAGTCTCGGTCCTCCTCAAACGGCGGGACGAGGCGCGTGCCAAGAAGGACTTCCAGACGAGCGACGCCATCCGGAAACAACTCGTCGCGATGGGCGTCGAGATCTCCGACTCGAAAGAAGGCACCACGTGGCGCCGGGTCAAATGAATGAACGTCACGAACGAGCGCGCGTTTGACAGCATCGCCTGGCGGCTCTACAAGTGGGGCATACGGCCCGACCACATCTCGTTCCTCCAACTGCCGGTCTACCTGCTCATGATCGGCGTCGCGCTGCGGGCGCCCCAGAACCTCGTCTACTGGCTCACGATCTTCGGCACGCTGCAAATCCTCGTCGTGCTGCTCGACGGCGCCGACGGCATCCTCGCGCGCCGCACAGGGACCGTCACGCGCCGGGGGCACCTCCTGGACAGCCTCTTCGACATCATGGGCATCGGCGTGACGCTCTGGGCCGTCGGCTACCTCCACCCCGGCCTCAACCAGTGGTGCTTCGCCCTCCTCGTCCTCAACTTCATGGTCTACATCCAGAACGAGATCCAGGGCACGAAGGCCATCACGTACACGCGCGGCCCCGCCACGATCGGACTCTACCTCCAACTCTTCTACCCGGACCTGCAGCTCTTGGGCCAACCCGCCCTCGCCTTCCTGGGCGTCATCCTGCCCCTCGCGTACGGCAGCCTCCTCATGCTCACGCGCCTCGAATGGCGCCAACGCCTGTGGAACTACTACCAGTTCCTCACCGCGGGCCAACGGCACGAGTACAAGCAGACGCCGCCCGAACACCGGGCCCGCCTACGCAGCCCCGGCGGGGATGGCAAACACGCCAACGGCCTTCGACACGCCAAGGCCTCCGAAGCTCCACCGCCGCCGCGACGCGTCGAGCCCGGGGCCCGTTGAAGCACGGGCGACCGCAAGGTCCTTCCGTCGAAGGCCGTTCCCTTCCCGGTCCGCATGGATCGACTCGCGTTCCTGATGGTCCTGCTCGCGTTCGCCGGCTGCGCGGCGCACTCCGTCACGTACGACCCGGGCGTGACGGCCGCCGACTTCGTGCGCGGCGTGGACCACCCGTTCTTTCCCCTGCCGATGGGCGGCTTCTGGATCTACGAGGGCGCGACCGAGCGCATCGAGGTCCGCGTGCTCAACGAGACGAAGACCATCATGGGCGTCGAGGCGACCGTCGTACGAGACACGGTGAGCGTGGACGGCGAAGTGCGTGAGGACACCCTCGACTGGTACGGCCAGGACCGAGACGGCAACGTGTGGTACTTGGGCGAGAAGACGCAAGAGTACGAACGCGGCAAGGTCGTGGGCACGGAAGGCTCGTGGGAGTGGGGCGTGGACGGTGCGTTGCCGGGCATCGTGATGAAGGCCCGCCCCGTCGCCGACGACGAGGCCTACTTCCAGGAATTCTACCGCGGCGAGGCCATGGACGAAGCGTCCGTGATCCAATTGAACCGGACCGTTCCGACCCCGGCCGGCACGTTCACCGACACCGTGACGACGCGGGAATGGACTCGTCTGGAGCCCGGGGTCGAAGAATGGGCTCACTACGCGCGCGGCGTGGGTCTCGTCGCGAAGGAAGCCACGAAGGGGTCGGCCGCAGGCGAGAAGGAATCGCTGACCGGCTACCACGTCGGCTGATCGCCATGCGATTCACGGCCCGAATCCAGAAGATCGGCGTGAATCCCTACGTCCGGGTCCCGAGGCGGGTGCTTGCGGACTTGCTCCGCGCATCAGGCAAGAGCAAGGGCCCGGTCCCCGTGCGGGGGCGGCTGAACGGCCACGACTTCACGCAGACGGTCGTCAAGTACGCGGGCCTGTGGCGCCTCTACCTCAACACGGCCATGCGCAAGGCCGCGGACATCGACGTCGGCGACGAGGCCGTGGTGGACATCCGGTTCGACCCGCGGCCGCGGGCCGTCGCCATGCATTCCGGACTCGCCGCCGCCCTCGCGAAGGACCCGTCGGCCCAGGCCGCGTTCGAGGCGTTGACGCCCTCCCACCGACAAGAAGTGCTGCGATACCTCCATTCGTTGAAGAACCGGGACACGGTGGAACGCAACGTGGACCGCGTCATCGGGCACCTCGTCGGAAAACGGCCGAGGACCCTCGGCGCCCTCATGCGCCGATGAACGGACGGGGGACGGCGGTTGCCGTCAGCCGCTTCGTCGACGGGGATTTACCGCGGCGCGCCGTCGCATGGGACGTGCGCATCCCCCTGGCCTTCGCGCTCCTCGCCCTCACCGCGACCCCTGGCGTCGCGTGCACGGCACCCGACGGTCCCGAACAGACCATCCTCGTCGGTGTGGAATCGGGCGGCCAGGCCCTCTGGGAGCAAGACTCGACGCTGCGGCACCGGGACAACATGTGCCGGCCGTCCTTCCATGGGTTCCCGGCCTTCGACGGGGGTCACGTCGTCTGGCGCGGAACCACCTCCAGTTACATCGCCAACGCGACGACCGGCGAGCGCGAAGCGGTCGCGCTCCAACCCCAATGGGGGTTCGACCATGGACGCCTCCTGGAGGTGGAGATGTACATGCACGAATACGACCAGTACGGCTACCGCCTCGCCGTCCGCGACCTGGCGGACCCGATTGCGAACCGCCGTACGATCATCGAGCCGCCGCCGAACAGCGACTTCTCGATGGTCCACGGGTCCGTCGCGATGGCGTGGGCGGTCGGGACGCCCCCCACCGTCCACGTCTACGACGCCTACCGGGAAGAATGGGTGCTCTCGAACCAATCGCTGGACGGCCCCGGCTGGCCCTCGGGACCCAACGAGGTGCGCGTCCTCAACGAGCGGTGGCTCATCGGTGAATCGCGGCCCGTGGAAGGGCCCCCCACGTGGTGGGCGTTCGACATCGCCAACCGGACGCTGCACGCATCAGGCGCGCTCGCGCGACCGACGCCCGTCTCGTCCTCGGGCCCAGGCGACGCCTACGCCACCAACGCCTACCCCGTGGACCTGCGCGGCGACGTCCTCTTCCTGTCTCACTACACGGGCTTCGCGGGTCCCTATACGTCCGAAGAGTGGAGCGTCCAGGTCCCGTCCTTCGAACAAGTGGGCCGAGGCTATCCCCCGCCGATCACCATCGACGGCATGACGGCGCGTTATCGCGTGACGGGCGAGACGTACAGGGACGGCATCATCGACTCGCCGTCCGGTACGATGGATTCCGCGTCGGATGGACGGACGGCCGCCCCGACGCCCGCACCCGGAGGCCTCGCCCTCATGGCGCTCGCCGCGGTCGCCATCGCCTATGCGCGGCGGACGAGGCGCTGACGTAATACAAGCCGCCGGCGTGGATTGAACACGCGGCCTACGCCTTACCAAGGCGTCGCTCCACCACTGAGCTACGGCGGCGAAAGTGGGCGCCGAAGTTTCCGCCGCTATATGAACGTGACTTCAACGGTGTCTTGCATGAACCGTGGGGTCCCCGAACGACTAAGACTTCGCCCACCCAAACGGGACCCGGTGACGGCCGAGCTCGAGGTCCAACCCAGGCCGCGCGGCCTCGAACGCCGACGCGTGCGCGTCCTGCGGGTCGAACGACCCAGCGAGAGCCTCGTCCTCCTGTCGCTCGAACGCCCCCAAGGTCTTGCCTTCGAGGCGGGCCAGTTCACGTACGTGTTCTTGCCCGGGACCGACGAGAAACGCGCCTACTCGCTGGCCTCCGCCCCCCACGAGCTGGACCACCTCGACCTCTGCGTCAAGAAGATCGACGACGGGCCCACGTCGAACTACCTCTATGCCCTCCACCCCGGCGACCACGTCGAGATCAGCCGCGCCCTGGGCGCCTTCCGCTTCCGCACGCCGCCGGGCCTGCCCGTCGTCTTCCTTGGCACCGGCACCGGCGTCGCGCCGCTGCGTTCGATGGTGCGGGACCTCGCCCACCGCGGCGACACGCGCGACGCGTGGCTCTTCTTGGGCTCCCGCGACCTCCAGAACCTGCCCTACCTGCACGATTTCCAATTGCGGGCCGCACGCCTTCGCAACTTCCGCTTCGTCCCCGTCCTCAGCCGGGCCCCGCTGCTGTGGGAAGGCGACCGTGGCTGGATCCAGGAAGCCTACCTCAAGCGCTTCTTCCACCCACGCCCGCACCACGCGTACGTCTGCGGACTCAGGCGCATGGTCGACGACGTGCGCGTGCTCCTGCAAGAACGTGGCCTGAGCGCGGACGCCATCCACACGGAACGGTACGACTAGACCATAACCCCTTAAGCGCGCCGCGCGTTGGGACGCGGCGAGGACGCCCACACGCCGATCAACCCGGACCGCCTCGCACGGTTGCAGGCCCTCGGACTCAACGAGCAGCAGGCGCGGGCCTACCTGGCCCTCCTGGACCAACCCAGCGCGAGCGTCAACGACCTCTCCAAGACGAGCCGCGTGCCGCGCGCCAAACTCTACGAGGTCCTCGAATCGTTGAGCCGCAAGGGCCTCATCGACGTCATCCCCGAGACGCCCCAGCGCTTCCGCGCCAACCCCGTCACGGCCCTCTACGACACGCGGATCGAAGAACTGCGCGCTGAGGAAGCCGAACTGAAACGCGCCGTCGGCGACCTCATGGTCTCCCTCGGACCCTCCGCTCGTGCCACGAAGACCGAGGGCGACAAGGAGTTCGTCCACATCGCCCACGGGCGCACCCACTTCCCCACGCTGGCACGCCAACTCGTGCGCGAGGCCACGTCGAGCCTGGCCATCGTCGGCGACCGGCTTTTCCTGGCCCGGTTGCGGTTCTATGAAGACCTGCTCGAGGCCGTCGCCCGGGCGTCTCCCAAGGTGGACGTGCGCATCCTCGTTCCCCACGAGGTCCTCGAAGAGATCGACGGGCGCCGCGTCCGCATCGACGAGATCGCGAGCCTCGTGCGGCGCGCGTCGTGGCCCAACGGCGAAGCCACCGTGTGGGTCCGCGACCAGAACGAGTACTTGGCCGTACGCTTCCAACCCAACGACCTGCACCCCTCCCGCGGGTCGGACCGCGTCGAGGTGGGTCAGGATTCGGAGCTCGCGGCGCTCTGGCACCGGCTCGTGCAGGACGCGTGGCAACACGCCACGCCGTGGTCGCCAAAACGGTAGCGAGGCTACGGCGTCTCGCTGTGCATGAACCGCATGCGGTAGCGCAGCAAGAAGACGGCCTGCTTGACGTAGGCCTTCTCTTCTTCGCTGCCGCATCGGCCGGCGACGCCAATCATTCCGGAAGAGGCCCGCGGGTCCCGGCCGTTCATGACGCTTGCTCGACGCCGCCGTGAATATAGGCCACGATAACGCCGGTTCCCCCGCCGGGTCGGCCAGGAGACTCGGCCCGCGGTCCGCATCGGCCCATGGCCGCAACGAGGCCGCTTGCACGCAAGGCCCCCAGGAGCGCACGCGACGTTCGCCTGCCTACCCCGAAGTCGAACCGACCCGCGCCCGACCTCTATATGCGTGCCGCCGGACCAGCCCACCATCGTGTATCGGGTACGACTCAGGAAGTGGTCGGCACTCCTCCTCGCGGCGGCGTTCATGGCCCTCACGTCCATGACGGACCTCTTCCCGATGGGCCTCGCCCTCGTCTTCCCACTCTACACGCGCCTGGCCCGCAACGACCTTCTTGAGGACGGCCTGCGGCCCAAGATCGTCGAACTCCTGCGCCACAACCCCGGCTTGGGCATCACGGACGTGTGCGAGCGCCTCGACATCGGCTGGGGCACCGCCGTCCACCACCTCACGCGCCTCGAGGGCGCCGGCCTCGTCGTCTCCCAGGACTCCGGCCGCCGACGCCGCTTCTTCCTCCCCAACGAGTCCGCCGTCCGCCGCACGGCCCTCTGCGTCCTCTCCAGCGACCTCAACCGTCGCCTCCTGCGCCTCGTCCAATCCAGCCCGGGCCTCACGCAACAAGAAGTGTGCGCGGCCCTCAGCATCAGCGCCCCCTTGGCCCACAAGTACCTGGCCCGTTTGATCCGTGACCAGTACGTTAACACCGTGCGGCAATGGCGTTCCGTCCGATACTATCCTTCCGAGGGCGTTCCCGCGGTTCTCACGGCTTATGACGAGGCCGTTGGACCGAGCGGGGGGCAGGGCCTCGCGCGCCCGGTCGACCCGGAGACCTCTGCACCCAACGGGGGGCTGCCGCGGGGGTAAATATCCGCCGCCGGACGAGAGCGAGTCGACGCATCCGGACCCGCCTGGGTTTGGAACGAGGGAGATGAACTCGAGATGCAACCGACCCCCACCGCAGCGGATTTCGAAGGGCGCTTGACCGAACTGAAAGAGGTCAAGTTGAAGCTCCCGATCCGCCACCACGTAAGCCTGCACAGCCTCAAGCTCCTGCGAAACCAGTCAATCAGCGAGCTCGTGGCGAACGCCCTGGACGCCTATTTCAACAAGGCCGCCGTGCCCCGCGCCGGCCCCGTCGGGCCCTCGCTCGTGACCGCCCAGGACGGCTCCCAGCCGCCCGCCGGCCCCTCCGTCTAACCTCTTCCCTTCAGCCACCCACCCCCAACCACCCACCCCCCGGGGCCGTTTCGTTCGGCCCCGGGAACCCATTTTTTTAGGCTCCTTTCTGCTCGATTCTCGGACGTGTTGTCCCCGGCGGGGACGGGCACGCGCGGGCCCCTCGACCCCGAACGGCGCCTCGTCCGAAATCGCCCAAAGTTGACAAACTGGCCCGTTAAGAAGCGCCTCGCTGCAAGCTCCCTCCATGGCGGGGTTCGCCGTGAGGATTGCGACGCTGGTCGCTATCGCCGTCCTTGCTGCGCCCGCAGCCGCCCTGGCCCCTCCTCCCCTGGGCGATCCGACGCCGCACGCGAACAACGCCATCCACGCGGTCTACTCGACGCGCGTCCTCGACTCGCTGGAGGGCTTCGAGATCGGCGTCGAACTGCGCATCCACGAAGTGGAGTTTGCGCCCGCCGGGCCCCACGCCGCCGCCGAGATCCGCGCGGCGCCCGAGGGACTGCGGGCCCTCTTCGAGGAGTACGCGCGCGCCCAAATCCTCGCCGAGGTCAGCCGCGTCCTGCCCGAATCCCGCGTCGGCTTGGCCGCGTTCTCCATGGACTACGGCCTCGAGGACTACGACCTCGACCCCTACGATCCCCCCATCGCCATCCACGCCCTCGTGCACGCCGCGTTTACGCCGGCCTTCTTCGGCCTCGCGGCCACGACGCACACGTCCGCCGCGGAGCTCGCCCGTGCCCTCCTCTATTCGGGCGGCTCCTACGTCCTCGAGAAGGACCTCGACGTCCCGGCCGGCTACGACGTGGAGCACGTCGTCGACGTGCCGGGCTTCCTCGAACTCTGGAAGCCCGGGGCCGCCGCGACGGGCCGCCTCGTCTACCACGCTGACAACTTCGACGCCGCGCTGCCGGACCGCGTGCGACTCCACTTCGGCATCCAACTTCGCCCCGAAGGCGTGCCCGGCGGCGTCGCCTCGGGACCCCTCGTCTCGGCCACGTTCATCGTCGACGACGCGACGCCCGTCTGGAAACAGAGCCTGCCATTCCTTGGCGGCGACTACGTCGGCCACCTGGACCTCGCCATCGACGTCAACAGCCTCGACGTCTCCCTCTTCGGTTCCTACCCGCTGCCGCGCCAAGTCCACTTGAGCCACGTGAGCGCGGACCTCCTGCGCGTGGCCCTGCGGGAACGCCTCATCCTCCAGCCCGACGTGGAGGCCTTCTTCGAGGGACTCATCCGCAGGAGCCTCGAGGAGAGCTTCGGACCCCACGTCCAACTCGGCTTCGACTGGTCGGCCCTCTCCCGTTCCCTCAACGAGCCTGTGGGCGGCCGCGACGGCAAGACCGTCGCGCCCCTGGCCGTGCGGGCCCACGCCGAACTGCCCTTCGCGTCCAACCGGATGCTCGTCTCCTCCACCCTGGGCCGGCTCGTCGGGATGACGGTGGGCACGAGCGGAGAGTTCGACCTCGAGAACGACGGGCTCTGGGACGCCCGCTACACCGTCGCCTACCCCAAAGGCGTCCACGTGAGCGTCGACGACTCGTCCGGGCGCCTCACGGACGAGAACTGGGGCGAACGCGAAGGCTTCACCGTCGACCTGCCACGCGGATCCTCGACCCACGTCCGCGTCGAGGGCCGCAGCGACTTCGACGCCACCGTCTTCGCGATCGGCCTGGCCGAGGTGGCCCTCGGGGCGCTCTTCCTTTGGAGCCTGTGCCGCCGACTGCGCGTCCTCCTCCTAGGAAAAAGGGCCCCCGGCAGTGCCTAAAACGCGCCATCAGCCCGTGGTTTTTGCCAACAGACACACACTTCGCTGTCGATTCTTGTACAATCGCGGGGTGTTGTCCCCGGTGGGGACATGCTGACGTATCTATACCGTCGAAGTGAAGCAAGCCCGTCAGCGACCAAGGCCTTCCGGGGCCGAGTGTCGTTGTGCCGGCCTGGGAGGGCCGGCCGAAGAGATCCAGAGGGAGAGGAGAAAAATGCTGACCGACGACCAACTCATGGGGATCCGAAAGCGCGACATGGCCGAACTCAAGGAGATCAAGGTGAAACTGCCCGTGCAGTACCTCATCAATCTCCACTACCTCAAGCTCACGAGCTCGCAGGGCATCAGTGACGTCGTGACGCAGGCCTTAACCGAATACTTCACGGCCCAGAGCCTGCCCCTGGAGCCCCGCAACAAGGCCCAATAGTTCCAGAGCGCGGGGACCGTCCTCCTCCTTCGGTCCCCTTCTCTCCTTCCTACCAATCAACCCACCACCAACCCACCAGCCCCATCCGGTCGCTCGGTTTCCCGGGCGGCCGGGCGGGAACTTTTTCACGCTTCCTTCTTCGGCTTGACCTTTCGTTCGAGCGCCGCCTTCGCGGCCCTCACGTCCTTGGCGGGGCCGGTCAAGCGCAGGATGACACGACCACGGGCGTTTTGGGGATACGATCCGAGTTTCACCGTGGGGAACGCCGTCTCGACCTCGACGAGGGCGTCCCAATAGCTCGCCTCGGCGCCGTAGACCTCCACTTCGGCCACGACGTGCACCGGCTTCGCGCGCGGCAGGTGCTTGGGCGCGAACGACTCGTCGAACATCGCATAGAGCTCGCGCGGCACGCCGGGCAGGACGACGACGCGCGTGGGTCCAAGGGTCGCGACGCACCCGAGGGCGGACCCGATGGGGTTGGCCAGGGCCCGGCTTCCCTGGGGAATCCGGATCATGCGGCGCATCGCCTCGGAGGACGCCGGGTCGCTCCAGGCCGCGTCGGCGTGCTTGCCCGCCTTCACGCGCTTGCGCATCGCGGCCACGTGCTCGTCGCGGACCTCCAACGGGACGCCCAACGCGCGTCCGACGGCTTCGTACGTCCGGTCGTCCGGGGTCGGCCCGATGCCGCCGACGACGAAGACCCAATCGAAGCCGAGTGCGGTGTGGCGACGAAGGGTCGCCTCGATCTCGGACCACTCGTCCGGCACGGTCTCGATGCGGTCGAGCGCGACGCCCAGCTCGCGCAGGCGCCTGGCGAGCCAGTGGCTGTTCGTATCTTGGGTGTGGCCCGCGAGGATCTCGTCGCCGACGATGACGATCGATGCTCGGGCGGCCTCCACGCGAGGGGAAGAAGCCCGCGTCGCTTTAGGCTTGCTTGCGTCGGCGCCGGACGGCGAACCCGACGACCGCGAGCGCGAAGAGGAGTCCGTAGAGTTCGAATCCGGGCAGCAGCGGCTTGGGACCCAGGTCGATGGCGCCGCCCTTGCCCACGGTGATGAAGCCGGACATGCCCTGGCCGGCGCCGAAGCGGTGGCCCTGGATGTTGCACCAATACTCGTAGACGGCGTCCTTGTCGAAGGTCGCGACGAGTTTCTCCGCCTGGCCGCCCTGGAGGTTGCCGGTCTTCCACAGGGCACCGTCGTCGGGCTTGGACTTGTCGTACAGGCCC